>Ga0209591_10000051_pt1 | contig 133219 bp, 122 predicted proteins | sample MAT01_FD_187207 | JGI IMG/M metagenome (GOLD analysis project Ga0209591, IMG submission 187207) | Freshwater microbial communities from Lake Fryxell liftoff mats and glacier meltwater in Antarctica - MAT-01 (SPAdes) (version 2) | ecosystem: Environmental > Aquatic > Freshwater > Ice > Liftoff...
TGGAGTCGTAGAGAGAGGTGAAAATATCAGCCTGGGGAAAGCGTCTACACAGTAGCTCAAAGACACGCTCAGCTCCACCTTTCTGGGTCAAATAGTCGTGAACGAGGGCAATTTTCATCACTCTATAACCAGCAGCTCAAATGAGTATTTGACAAAAGCTAGACAATGTTTCTAGCTCATTTGTTCTTTTGAATTCTATGAACCTGCAAATTCTCAATAGAAAATGCAAACTCAGAGCTGGCAGGCGACCCTTTTATCATCATACATTTCACTTTACATTTGGTTTTGACCCTCATTGAATTTTCATATTTTACTCCTTTTATAATCAAATTACGTTTAAACAAAAAACCTTTTATAGCGATACTTTTATCACATTAAGACAGCGCTGAATGGCATACAATAAATGGTATCAATGATGACACTATTTGCGTTATAGAATTGGGTGAATAGTGCCAGTGAAGAGAATAGTTCAAAATCCTGTAGTTGTCTTCTCAGACATCCTTGAATGGCTAATGCAATAACGGCTGATGCAAGGAACGAATCACTGGCGTGGAGCCAAAAGCCTGGTAAAGCAAATGGCTTGAGCCGCGACATTAGTTAGAAACCAAAGATATTCAGCAAGCCGAACAAACCACCGAGTGGGCTTGTCACTAATCCCAAAGCATCACCAACGCCCGCGATCGCTGATTTGCGGATCACAATGGTGTCGTTATTCCGTAGCGGTGGATTGTTTTGTTCATTCAACCCTTGCGCTAAATCAACGTTGATATCTCGCTTAGAAACAGAGCCATTCGGGTTGAGTCGAATAAACGTCACTGACCGTTTGGCAGCGCGTCGATTGAAACCACCGGCTGTCAACAATGCCTGGTTTAGAGGCGTGTTGGGTGGTACCGAAACCGCTCCTGGACGCTCCACTTCACCCACAATATTGACCGTAATCTTATCTGGCGAAAAACTCGCGGCGGCGAGCACACCTGCATCCCGATCGCTCAGAGCCGTTGCAGTGGGAATTTCGATCGTATCGCCATCCTGCAACGGCAAATCTTGCAGCACATCCCCAGCGGTCAACAATTGCCAAATGTCCAGTTTGATCGCTTGCGGTGGTCCAGAGCGAGTTAACCGCCGCACCTGCACGTTGCGAATATCCGCAGACTGAGTAATGCCACCAGCGACCTGAATGGCTCGTGTCACGCTCGGCACCTGAAGCCCATTTGGATTTGTCTGACCTTGCTGTGCAACAGACCCTTCCACAAGCGTATACGGACCAGGTCGGGCAACCTCACCGACGACTGAAATTTTTAACGGGCGGGTGTTTTTGGCAGCAAAGTTTGCAGCAGCTAGCTGGCGTGCTTCTTGCAGATTGACGCTATTAGTCGGAGGAATAAAAATGCTGTCTCCATCCTGTAGTCGCAAATCTTGTTGCACATTACCCGTTTGCAATAATTGCCAGAGATCAACGGTCAGTGTTTCATTAGCGTTGGGAACACCAGGGTCGGAGGTGCGTAACCGACGCACTTGCACACGACGAAGGTCGGCTGCCTGCGTAATGCCTTCGGCAAGCTGAATAATGCGTGTGAGATTGGGGGCATTGCCGTCACCGACTGATACAGCAGGAATGGTGTAGGAACCCGGACGATTGATCTCTCCGGCGATCGCAACGCTAATAGGGCGTGCCGCCAGCAGGCTCACGGTGACAATAGGACGTTGCAAGACCGCAGCGTAGCGATTCCCAATTAACTGAGATGCCTGCTTTAAGTTTCTGCTTTGCACTACCACCGCACCGACCTGGGGCAAGTTGATCGTACCGTTTGGTAAAACCTGGTATTCACCGCTAAACTCGGGCACGTTGAAAAAATCAAGTTTCACACGATCGCCTGCTCCAAGAAGATAGCCATCGCCCTCTACTGCCTGGGGAGAATTTTGACGCTCTACAGGCGTTGGAATACCCTGAGCCGCCACCGCTGGAACTACTAGTGCGCCCCAGACAAGCAGCCCGATCGTGAACCGTCTACTGATGTCGATCGTCTGGTTCCAGCCAAGAAAATGAGTCATGAATGCCATTGCAGGTGATCTTTACAGATGATTTGCCATTGAAAGATTGGAGCTGATATATTTCATCCAAGCATTAAAAGTCTGTTACCAATAATCATCACCTAGACGATAAGGTGCCTATCAGGAAAGTCCTAGAAAAAGGAGCATAGGGCGGCTTGAGGCAACAATCGAACGCGCTCTATGGTTTCTCTTACAGGGGCTTTGTCTATTGTCAGGAAGATTTAAGGCGTTCCTTGAATCTTTATTGCGATTTTTACTATGTGAAGTCTGTCTGTACTCCACCCCTCCTCCGTCTCACTCGGCGAAGGAGGGGTGGCTAGAGAAAAATCTTTAATTGTGTCTTGATGCAGCGTCATGTATCGCTCCTGTGTCTTTCAGCGCTCTTGCACTAGCTGACCAACTGCTCCAAGTCTACCCACCCTTGGGGAACGGACGATTGTCGTCAATAGAGTCTGAAAAAGATCCTGATTCTTGCTCGGTACTTAGAAGATCTGGAATGAGGCTCTAGTTATCTACAACACAAACGACATAGACTGAGTGTCTTTGTTTCCAAGCATCTTCCAGGAGGATGTTTGAAAAGTGTCTGACCTGACAGTTAAAACCTCGACTGCAAGTACCTTGAACAGCAATGTGATAAAAACAGTAGACTTTTTCCTACACCGTAGTTTAAAGGTGCTCTCCAAAGTGACAAAAGAAGCACATTGCAACCCCTAATGTATTCGGACTAGATCTCAGGAGCGTAAACTGCATGACCAAATTTTTAAAGTTGGAGAAGCAGTCAAACTTTATGGCTGAGCCATTGAATACAAACCCTAGTAATTCTAAGGAGGTTGATGACAACATGATAGAGCCTGAAGCCTCGCTAGAATACACGCCCCATGTTCCCTACGACGTGCGAACAGAGGGTCCTCTGACATACTTTCATTACTACTTTGAGGAAGTCGATTCCACGCTCCCCAATCGAGCGGAAGCCGTACACAACCATTCCGCCAAATTCTCACCTAATCGTTATCTGGTTGGTGCTGGTGTGTTAACCGCTGCCGCGCTCTCTGGATTTGCTATTGCAGACATCAACAAGCCCGAGGTTTCGACAAAGCCCAATTTGCCAGAACCCACCGTTCAACAAAATTCGTCGAAAGCAACAGATTCAATAAAACGCTTAAATCTCATTGGGATGGAGGTGAAACCGCTTCAATCCAATCAACCTCTGTGGTCTAACCAACCAAGCCCAACTGTTAAAAAGGCATCGGGCAACAAGTTGGCAGTAGACGCGACGGCAACGCAACGTAGCTTGAAATTAAAAGAGGAGCCTCCAAAACGCCTGGCGGCTGATCAGTCTAAAGCTTTGGCCACATCCTCTTTGAGCACACTATCCCAGCCGTTACGATTGCGCCCGCTGACTTTACCCGAGGCTACGGGTAGGATGAGCATCGCCCAAAAACCTGAGCCTGTGACCAAGCTAAATCAGGATGGGCTTCAGTCAAAGACAGCCGTTCCAACGCCTCAGCCTATAAAACCGCAACCACTGTCCAATCCACAGTCGTTCTCTCGTGCAAGGTTGTCAACAGAAACTAAAGGGAACCCTAGTGCCCAAGCTGCTGGTATCTCTTCACCAGAAACATTGGCCCCTCAAGCATCTGCCGAGCCTACGCGCACTCAGTCACCGCCACCGCTGCCTGCTCAGATCTCATTGCCATTACCGTCGTTACCAACTCAACCAATGACGCAGGGTGATCACCGCCTTGAAACGTTCCTGCCGAAGCAAGCTGAAAAAGACGTGCAAGACGCTTCTAACCCTGCTGTAAGCGAGAGAAACGTTGGTGATGAGAGCCTTGGTGCTTTGAATGCTCACAGCACTTTGCCGCAAAGTATTCAAGACCTTCTCAATCGATCGCGCTCCTTACCAGCGGACAAGGTTGCTACCCTCTTCCCTCTCACACTGAAAGCGGCTGAAGATGTCCTGGCAATGAATAAGGTTGGACTGGCTACAAACAAGGCTGAACGCTTTACTATTCTCCATCTCAATCTCCAGGACTATCAGCAGGCATGGTTGGCTAGAAACACGGCTACCCATCAGCCGCTGACACTGACACAGGCATTTCCTGCTTACGGGTTTGTTGATGATCAGAATCGAACCATTGCAGTCCTCGACCAGAGACAGCCTCTTCCGGCAAGCCTTAAAGTAGGCATGCTGGCACCAGCGAAGTAAGTGCTTGAGACCCATCCTGTCAGAAGATAAGCGGCTGAACTTAATCTGGAGTTAAAGTTTGCCACTGATAATTTGAGCTGTTATAGCAATAGACAGATGGGTTAGGACGGGGTGCAGGGGCTTCGGCGTGAGCGCTCAGTCGAACGGTGGAACCCCCTTCGGCTTGAGCGCTCAGGTCGAAAGCTGGCTGGGGGCAACGCCCCCACACCCCCTTTGATCCCCATGTCCTAAACGTTGTGACGATCGCCATAACAGGTTGAATCGGTTAGCGTCTTCTCGGTTGGGCAGTCCAAGCTCGTCTGACAGTTGACGCTCACACCGCAGGTTTGAGGCTGCCGCGTTAGTAATTTTGCTCATGCAACACTTATTGAGCGGCATTATCAGACTTTTTTCCTTGTGACAGTAACTCAATGTACGGCAGCAACCCAATTTGGAATCGTTAAGCGAACCAAACTCTCTGTCTAAGAGTCCCAGTAAAGACCTGTTAGGCTGAAGATGCCTTGCTTAAAAAGCGTATGCATAGACTGTTGACAGGACCTCTGACGGTAGAACGATTGCAGCTTGCGATCGCCGATTTACCCACAGCACTTCAAGGTGTGACGCTCACCCAGTTTTCCGATTTTCATTTCGACGGCATTCGGCTGTCTGAGCGCATGTTGGCGGAGGCGATTGAGTCCAGCAACGCCCTTGATCCCGATCTAGTTGTCCTCACTGGCGATTTTGTGACGGCTGATCCCGCTGCTATTCACAATTTAGTGCCCTGGCTGAAGGGGTTGCAAAGTCGGTCTGGCATCTACGCAGTGCTGGGCAATCACGACATCTGCTATCGACGATCGCGCCCTGAAGTCACTAAAGCCCTCACCAGTATTGGTATTCAGGTTTTGTGGAATGAGGTTGCCTATCCGCTTGGTGCGGGGCTGGCGATCGTGGGGCTAGCTGATTTCTGGTCAGCTTCGTTTAACCCTTTGCCTGTGATGAGCGCGATCGATCCCAGTCTTCCCCGCATCGTACTGTCCCATAATCCCGATACGGCTGTACCTCTACAGCAATGGCGCGTCGATTTGCAGCTTTCTGGACACACCCACGGTGGTCAGGTGGTGCTTCCAGGCATCGGCAACATGTCGCACATCATTTCAACCACCTACTGCAAGCTACCGAAGTCAGCGAGACGGTTCGTTCCGTGGATGAAAGAATGTGACCGCGTTTCTAAGCATTGGGAATGGGCACAGGGATTGCACGACGTAGGCAACAATCGTCTTTACGTGAATCGCGGCTTAGGCACCTATTTGCCTGGTCGGTTGTTTTGCCCGCCAGAAGTGACCGCTATTACGCTTGTCTGAATCGTGTTGCAAAGCGACGCTGCTTGAGAACGCTACCCAGCGATCGACGTTTCGGCAACTAGGCACCAGGCAAGGTAAATGGCATGGTAAGACGCAGCGCTTTCAGGTAAATAGGTATCGTAGCGATCGAGTACCCACTTTGGGGGCGGGACAACCAGCGGTGTTGCCTGATCAAACACCAGACGTGTCCCCATTTGAGGTGGTTCACCGAGGACATTAAACCCAAGCTGCAACGCTGGTTCACCCACGGCTGTCAGATGAATGTGCATGTTTTCGTGTAGATGGAAGAATGACCACTCTGACTTCGGTGCCAGGGGCAAATCTTCTCGCTGCACCTGTGCCAGATATACAGCCCGTACCTCTTGCCCCAACATGACAGGTTTGTACGCCGTCAGCTCAACAATATGCCAGCGCTTCTGCTTGCCCATTGAAACCAGGTCAGCGATCGCTGGAGGCTGCTCTGCCCATTCCACGCGTACGCTTTGTTCATGCGTATGTTGGCGATCGGATTCTTTGCAGCAGGCATAAATGAGTAAATACATCGCGTCTCTAGACTGACAAATCTAAGAACAATTGTACTATACTCAGCTTTGACGTGATGCGAGACGGTTGCGATCTGTGCTACAGCCCTAAAACGTTTGCTGTCAAACACTAAAACTCAGAGAAGCTGGTCAATACATGCCTGAGCTGGGTTAGATGGTTCCTGAAGTACTAAAGAATAGAACTGAGCTACTTTTAGGGTGAAGTAAGTAGTAGACAGTGTGGGAAACTAAGTCGGTTGAAAGCTGAGAGTCGATCGCTGAAAGCTGATGGCTCTTAATGCCCTTCAGGTCGTTTTGGTATCCTACTGACCCCTTGCAAGTGATGACATAAGCCCCAATGAACTCATTCATCGCTAAAGGTGCTTTCTTAGGGCTTTGCGGTTTAATAACCTACCAAACAAACAGGTTTCGACTGCGCTCAACCTTCAGTCATGGCGGGTTGGGCGTAGCCGAAACCCAAACCAGTGGTAGCTTATTTTCTTGCAACCCCCTTACCTTAAGGAAACGGGAAGATGCTGCGCTCACGCTCTGAGATCCGTCCCTGGTTAGACCTCAGGCGGCGGCACCAGACGTTAGAAAGGATACAGATGAGCAAAAACATCTGCAAACCTTAGTGCTACGATTCGCCATGTCTACTCAAGTTTATCGGCTCCTTGCTGTTGATGGTATCCCGGATAATCTGTTTTTACTGCAAGCAATTTTAGAAGCCGAAGGGTTTACTGTGGATGTCGCAACAAGCGGTCGTACTGCACTGAACAAAATCAAGGCATCACCCCCTGATTTGATTTTGTTGGATGTCATGATGCCGGATATGACCGGCTATGAAGTGACGCAACGCATCCGAGCGGATGAGAGCTTACCTGCCTACCAATTTTGCTGATTACGGCTCACGATCGAGCCACTGCCCTGCAAGGGCTTGCATTAGGGGCAAACGATTTTATCAGTAAGCCGATCGATCTGGACGAACTGCTGACCAGAGTTCGAGCCTACTTGAAGCTAGAACATAGCGTTGACGCAAACAGTTCTGAAGCGAGTCACTCTGTAAAGGCAACCAACCAACCGTTGCGTACAACACACACTCGCTCATGATTCCGGTTTGGTGACGTTGCGCTGACCCCTCATCACAATGCCAGCCCTTGCTCCAAGACCTTTACGTCCCAGCAGCACCCAGTTGGAGTGCGTACAGGTTGGCATAAACGCCCTGTTGTGCCACTAATGCGTCGTGAGTGCCCCGTTCGACAATTTGTCCCTGTTGGATCACTAAAACCTGATCGGCTTGCGTCACGGTGCTCAGGCGATGGGCAATCACAAAGCTGGTGCGATTTTTTAGCAAGCGCGCGATCGCATCTTGCACCAACGCCTCCGTTCGCGTGTCAATACTACTCGTCGCTTCATCAAGAATCAGAATGCGCGGATTAATTAAAACCGCGCGGGCAATGCTCACAAGCTGTCGTTGTCCCTGGCTGAGCGGTGCGCCCCGTTCGCCTAACTGTGTGGCGTATCCTTGTGGCAACGACGTAATGAACTCATGCACATTCGCCAGTTGTGCGGCGGCTTCAATCTGGGCATGAGTGGCGTGGGGTGCACCAAACGCAATGTTTTCGGCAACGGTGCCGGTGAAGAGAATATTGTCTTGCAGCACAATGCCAATCTGTCGGCGTAAACTTGCCTGCGTCACGCTGCGAACATCAACGCCATCAATTTTGACCGCGCCGCCTGAAACATCGTAAAAGCGCAGAATCAGATTAATAAAGGTACTTTTTCCTGCGCCTGTCGGTCCGACCAGCGCAATCATTTGACCTGGGTTCACTGTCAGGTTTACGCCGTTAAGGACGAGTTTGGTGGGTGTATAGCCAAAGGCAACGTCTTCAAACGTGACTTCGCCCTGAATGGGTGGCATTTCTGTCGCATCTGGCGCATCGTTCAGTTGGGATGGCTCATCCAGTAGCGAAAAAATGCGTTCTAAGCCAGCAAACGCTGATTGCGCCTGGGTGTAAAACTGACTGAGGATTTGAATTGGACGAAAGAACTGCTGCACGTAGAGCAAAAAGGCAGTGACCACCCCGATCGTGGCAGCACCAGTCACCGCCAAATAGCCACCATATGCCAGCACTCCAGCCGTTGCCAGGGTATTGAGAAAATCGATCGATGGCAAGAAGGCAGCCGTAATGGCTACAGCCTGCACGTTGGCATCCCGATTCGCTGCATTAAGCAGATCAAACTCCTCAATATTCATCTGCACACGGTTGAACGCCTGTGCCTCTCGCACACTGCCGATGTCTTCTTCGAGTCTGGCAGACAGTTCACCAATTGTCTGTCGCGTCACACGGAAACGGGCACGTGCCCATCGTGCAAACAGTCCCGTAGTGAAGATCATCAGCGGCACAACGAGGTTGCTCAATAAACCGAGTTGCAGATTAATCGCGAGCATGGCGATGACAATACCAACCAGACTAAAGACATTGCCCAGCATTTGCGCGATCGTCTGTCCGAACGCCTGATTAACGGTATTCACGTCATTCAGCAGTCGGCTCATCAAGTCTCCGGCTTCGCTGCGATCGAAAAAACCCAGCGGCAAACTCTGAATTTTGGTGAAAATATCTTGCCGCAGATGTGCCAGCAGACGCTGCATGATGGAACCAACGCGCCAGATTTGCCCTCGAATTGCCCAAACGCCAAGGACATAAATCAGCCCGAGGAAACCCAACAGCAGCAGCAGCCCGGATAAATTGCCCTGCTCAATCAAATGGTCGATCGACCAACCGAGTAAAAAAGGACCAATGACCTGCGTTGCCGCGCCAAGCATGACCAGCGCGATCGCGATCGGCATCTCTTGGCGATACGGACGCAGATATTGCAAAAAGCGCCGTAGCGTCGAAAGCTGCTGCGTAGCCTTTTGCTCCGATGCCACGATGGGATCTGTACCTCTCATGCAGTTCCTTCACTCCGTCTTGCCTTCCCGCTTCCTAGAGTACAGCGACTCAAGGGAGATATGGCAGAGGTTGTGCTCAAGAGAGGGGTGAGGAGTGAGGAGTGAGGGGTAATTTTGAGTTTTGAGTTTTGAGTTTTGAGTTTTGAGTTTTGAGTTTTGAGTTTTGACTCCCCATTCCCAACTCCCCATTCCCGACTCCCGACTCCCCGTCTAGTCACTGCTGACCGCTGATTAGAACGCAAAGGTTGTCCGAATGACCCCAATCACAATGCCGTCATTGTTGCTGTTATGGTCGGGTGCCGTGAGCCAAATAATGCCGGGTGTAATGGCAATGTTGTCGGTCAGTTGGAACTGATAAAAGCCCTCAACGTGCAGCGAGGTATCGCGATCTTCCAGGAAGTTCAGGCGACTGCTGGCGTTGGTCACTTTGGGTTCCATGCCCACGATGATGCCTGCGATGCTTCCCTTCCGAAAGAGATCGGGAAACGCCAGACTCACCGCCCAGTTCCAAATGTCAACGCTGCCTCTGGTGCCGCTCAACACATTGGCATTGGTATAGCCAACGGAGCCATTAAGCACAATTTTGGGATTGAGCTGAAATGAGGCTCCTAACCCAAACGAGTCGCTGTTGAATGCCTCACCCAGATTACCCAGATTGGCGTTATTGCTGCCGCCACTCCCGTTGGCGCTGAAGTCGTTGTTGTACGCGTGAATGTAGGTGAGACCGATCGCCAGTGGCTCGAACGGTCTCAAGGTGAGTTGAGCGATCGCGCCAAACGGGCCGTTGAATAGCCCACTACCTGCATTCGGATTCGCCGCATCATTCGCTAGGTAGCCCAAACTCAGCTCCAACTTGTCACTAAACTTATGCTTGATGCCAATACCCGCGCCATTAAGCAGGTAATAGATTGAGTTGCGGGTGCCAAAGTGAGACAATGCACCGCTCCCACCATCCCCATCTAGAAAGGGGTTAATGGTATCTGTAAAGTCGTCGATCGCGCCCGCATTGGCTTCCAGCACAATCGAGGTCTTTTCGCCCAACTTGAACTGATACAGCAAAGCATCAATGCCGACCGCGTTAGTGCCATCGGGAGAAGCGGCAAGTCGGAGATCACCTTCAGGAGTGAAGGTCGCATTGGATGAAAAGGGCTGTAAATTGAGCGCTTGCAGCCGCACCCGCAGCAAATCTTCGCCGTTAAAACTGGTGTCAAAGTTGAGCCGGATGCGATTGCCCAGCACGGTATTCTTTTGCACCGCATTTCCATTCACCGTATTGCCTGTAGCCACGCCTGCAACGGCAAAAATCGCCTCAGCATCCAGCTTCGTGGTGGTGGAAAACTGCTGCTTTTCCAACGTGGCAGTGCGGACTTCTAACCCATCAACGCGACCCCGTAAAGTGGCTAGTTCCGCCGCAAAAAATTCCTGTAGTTTCTGCAAAACTATCAGGTCTTCTTTTTTCACCAAGTCAGCCGTACCCGCAGCAATCAATTCATTCACACGATCCATACACGCATTTAAGCCAGCCGCAAATTCGTAGCGGGTGAGCGCTCGATTACCCCGATAGGTTTGATCGGGATAGCCTACGATACAGCCATAGCGTTCTACCAGCGATTGCAGCGCTTGAAATGCCCAATCGGTCGGCTTTACATCCGTCAATTGGGACACTGACGTTACTTGCTCAAACCCATCATCAGTTTCATCAGACGCTAACGGGTCTGCAAACTGAACGCTGTCGGCTGCATCACGGCGTGTAGGAGCCAGGATACTCGATGCGATCGTCGCTTTGCGAAGCGTGATGATTGATTGAGTCGTCAGCGCTTCAGACTGCGGCAGGTTGACTGTTTCGGCTGCTTGTGCAGAAGCCGCTACAGCAGCGCTCAACAATACTGGGCTAACCAGCAGACAATGAACCAGGCATTTAAACATCAATACTCCTCACACATTACCGAAAAGAGGCACAAGCTCAAGCACACCAGCTACTGCATAAAACAGGCTTGTGTTGACTAAACTTCCCCTGACCAAATTATCGTTTCAAGCGAGAACGATTATCATTCTTTTTTCAGCCAAGATCTACTCCAGAAATAGACTAAAGCTTATACTTACTGTTCGCTATGCCCCCCTCCCCCTTCGTAGGCATGTTCAGTCACAGACAAAGATCGGTTCAAGGGGCAGTCCTTTGCGGGCTAAGGGCACTAAAAATGGGGGCCGCCCCCCGAAAAGTGGTTGACATCACGGAAGCGCTTCAGCAACGCTGCCCATCTAAATAGGAAGCTTTAGCAATAAGCTTTTTTAGCTCTTGGACGACCTGCTTGTCAAGCTCTTCTTGCGATTCTTTTTCAGTAACAGACTAGCTTAAGCACTTGCCATCTAAACTTAGATCAGCGATGGGTGTTTGACTTACAGCCGTTTTCACATGGATAAGCCACAGATTGTAGCGTGGCAGTGCCCACAGAGCTTACACCGAGGCTTTTTGAACAATTGTGGGCACTGCCCACCCTACTGAAAATTGCTGTAATCCCGATCGCTCGACCTAGATAAAGTCCTGGTCTTGGGACTGGTATCACGGATTAAACGCTGACCTGTTAGGAGATGAGGCTGTCAAAGGCTGCGGTTTAAATCTGTGGGTGGCAGCATTGTGTAGAGCTGTTACTAAACTCGTCACTCTACAAACCTTACGCTTGCGATCGTCCGCAAGTCGCAACGCTACACAGGGGCATCTTGCTTAGAACTGTGCAGCAAGTATTGCGCAATGTAACGAATCGGCAATCGCTAAAGGATGCCGAGAGGCGCTGGAAAAAGAACGACCCTTGGCAGTAATCGTGTTCGGTTGTGCGCTTGCAGTATGGCTCACGTTGCTTACCTAAAAGGTCTGTGGAGCCGCTTTTGTTCTGGTTTGGCGATCGTGCTCTCAGCAGCGACAGATGCCACAATTGCCGCCTTCGTTTGCTTTTCAAGACAACGTTACTCTCAGATTCAATTCATAATCTGTTGTTATCAAACGATACAGAATGTTTGAAGCTCGGCTTATTGTTGACTATCCATTAGCTGATACTATGAGAGCAATCTGACGGAACGGGTGAGCGATGCGTTCATTGCGCCCAGGTCGCCGGAGCGCCAAGGTTACAGTATCAACGAATTCCCTTTGATCGAAGGTGTTTGCTGAGTTTCGGGCGCATGCGAGCAAAGGCTTGTTTTGACTTCTGGTTACGGCGATCGAGAAATTTTGTAGAGTTACACAGGAAGGGAGATTTATGTCTTACGCGCAAACTAGAACCCAGGCGAAGTCTGGGTACGAGGCTGGAGTAAAAGAGTACAAGTTAACGTACTACACTCCAGACTACACACCCAAAGACACAGACATTTTGGCGGCATTTCGTGTCAGCCCACAGCCGGGTGTTCCTTTTGAAGAAGCGGGTGCTGCTGTTGCTGCTGAATCTTCGACCGGTACCTGGACGACTGTTTGGACTGACCTTCTGACCGACCTTGATCGCTACAAAGGTCGTTGCTACGACATCGAACCCGTTCCCGGCGAAGACAACCAGTTCATCGCGTATATCGCCTATCCTCTCGACTTGTTTGAAGAAGGCTCTGTCACCAACCTGTTTACCTCAATCGTGGGTAATGTATTCGGGTTCAAAGCACTGAAAGCGCTGCGTCTAGAAGATTTGCGGATTCCCGTTGCCTACTTGAAGACCTTCCAGGGACCTCCTCACGGCATTCAGGTTGAGCGCGACAAAATTAACAAGTACGGTCGTCCCCTGCTTGGCTGCACCATCAAGCCGAAGCTGGGTTTGTCTGCAAAGAACTACGGTCGCGCCGTGTATGAGTGCCTGCGCGGTGGTTTAGACTTCACGAAAGATGATGAAAACATCAACTCGGCTCCCTTCCAACGCTGGCGCGATCGCTTCTCCTTCGTGGCTGAAGCTATCTACAAAGCTCAAGCAGAAACGGGCGAAATCAAGGGTCACTACCTGAACGTGACGGCTCCAACCTGCGAAGAAATGCTGAAGCGGGCTGAGTATGCGAAAGAACTCAAAATGCCCATCATCATGCATGACTACCTGACCGCAGGTTTCACCGCTAACACCACACTGTCTCACTGGTGCCGCGACAATGGTATCTTGCTCCACATTCACCGCGCCATGCACGCTGTGATGGATCGCCAGAAGAACCACGGTATCCACTTCCGCGTGCTGGCAAAAGCGCTACGGATGTCGGGTGGCGACCACATCCACACGGGTACAGTCGTCGGTAAGCTCGAAGGTGACAAAGCCATCACCCTTGGTTTCATCGATCTATTGCGCGAAAACTATATCGAGAAAGATCGCTCTCGCGGTATCTACTTCACCCAAGATTGGGCTTCCATGCCTGGTGTGATGGCTGTAGCCTCCGGTGGTATCCACGTATGGCACATGCCTGCGCTCGTGGAAATCTTCGGCGATGACTCTGTACTACAGTTTGGTGGTGGTACGCTGGGTCACCCCTGGGGTAACGCGCCTGGTGCAACCGCAAACCGCGTGGCTCTAGAAGCGTGCGTTCAGGCTCGTAACGAAGGTCGCGACTTGATGCGTGAAGGTGGCGATATCATCCGTGCTGCTTGCAAGTGGTCGCCTGAACTGGCAGTTGCTTGCGAACTGTGGAAAGAGATCAAGTTTGAGTTTGACGCAATGGATACCATTTAATCGTCTCGGATTGAGGATGAAGGATACGAGGACAACTTGCTAGTCTGACTTCATCCGTCATCCTCCTCCAACTCATCTTGTTCGCTATGGATCTCAAGCAAATTGCCAAAGATACTGCCAGGACGCTCGTTAGCTACTTGACGTATCAGGCTGTACGAACGGTGATTGCTCAGCTCAGCGAAACTGATCCGCCCCGTGCTTTCTGGTTGCAGAACTTTTCATCAAGAGAAAAGATTCAGGATGGTGAGGTTTATTTGAAGGCTCTGTTTCAAGAGCGTCAAGATCTTGCGTTTCGCATCCTTACCGTCAGAGAGCATCTGGCAGAAGAGATTGCTGATGTGTTGCCTGAACTGCTCCGCTCAAGCACACAGCAGGCAAATATGGATCAGCGTCGGCAGCAGTTGGAGCGGATGACGCAGATGGATCTGTCTGTTCCGAGCGTCAATCCAGAGCAAGAGCCAAATTCTGAAGAACCCGGATGAGCTAGCCGTTAGCTGTGAACTCACCTCACTGTAGAAGTTAGCCATTGTCAACTCACTATTACCCATCGAGAAACCTATGAAGACCTTACCGTTTGAGCGTCGCTATGAGACGTTTTCCTACCTGCCCTTGATGGACAACGCTCAAATCTCTCGCCAGATTCAGTACACGCTGGATCAGGGCTTTTTCCCTGGCGTTGAGTTTACCAATGACCCCAGTGCTGAAGCACACTACTGGACGCTGTGGAAGCTGCCCATGTTTAGCGCACGCTCTCCCCAGGAAGTGCTGAATGAAGTACAACAGTGCAAGTCTGAATACCCCAACAGCTACATCCGTGTGGTGGCGTTTGACAACATCAAGCAATGCCAGGTGATGAGCTTCATCGTGCAGAAGCCACGCAACATGTGATGATGCTTTAGCGATGTGATTGAAAGCGGGGTAGGGTGGGCAATGCCTGCTTTATCCCGCTTTTCAATGTTGCGATCATGATTGCAAAAGATATCAGAATCTGCTTTGTCGGTGAGTCGTTTATTAACGGCACAGGCGATCGCACTCATCTCGGTTGGACGGGCAGGCTCTGCCAAACGCTTTCTCAACGGGGCGATCGCGTCACCTATTACAATCTGGGTATCCGGCGCGAAACCAGCACTGAACTCCTAGGACGTTGGCAACCAGAGTGCGATCGTCGCCTCCCTCCAAACTGCCATCATCGTGTGGTCTTCTCCTTTGGGGTCAACGACACCACGTTGGAAAATGGCAGTACGCGTGTAGCCTTACCGCAATCATTAGAGAATGCTCGACAGATTTTGACTGTGGCGCAGCAACTTTATCCTGTTTTAATGGTATGTCTAGCGCCGATCGCCGACGAAGCTCAAAATGTCAGCATTCAAAAGTTATCAGGTCACTTTGCTCAACTGTGTGAAACGCTTAAAATTCCGTATTTAGATATCTTCACGCCTTTAAGCCAATCAGCCATTTGGATGCAAGAAGCAGCGGCTGGCGATGGCGCTCATCCCGATGCGGCTGGCTATACCGAACTCGCTCATCTCATTCAAGCATGGACTGCTTGGCACACGTTCACCGCTTTCTAATTCCTCTCCCCTCACTCCTCTCCCCTCACTCCTCACCCCTCACTCCTCTCTGCCAACTAAGACCTATGAGCTATTACATTTCGCCTCGCTTTCTCGACAAACTTTCGGTGCACATTACCAAGAACTATCTGGATATTCCTAGCGTCAAAGTACCGCTGATTCTGGGCATCCACGGGCGCAAGGGCGAAGGCAAATCGTTTCAGTGCGAACTGGCGTTTGAGCGCATGGGTATCAACGTAGTTTATATGTCCGCTGGCGAACTGGAAAGTCCAGATGCAGGTGATCCTGGACGGTTAGTGCGCTTGCGCTACCGGGAAGCGTCTGAACTGGTAAAGGTGCGCGGCAAGATGGCGGTGTTGTTGATTAATGACATCGACGCGGGTGCAGGACGAGTAGACCAATACACGCAATACACCGTTAACACCCAGAACGTGAACGGGACGTTGATGAATATTGCCGACAATCCCACCAATGTGCAGCTTCCTGGTAGCTACGAATTAGACCCCAATCGACGTGTGCCGATCATCGTGACGGGGAATGACTTTTCCACCCTTTACGCACCGTTAATCCGCGATGGACGGATGGACAAGTTTTTCTGGGAACCCGATCGCGCCGATCGCGTGGGTATTGTCAGCGGCATTTTTGAGGCGGATGGGGTGAATCGGAGTGCAGTCGAAACCCTGGTGGATACGTTTCCTGATCAATCGATCGACTTCTATGGCGCTATTCGATCGCGCCTTTATGACGAGCAGGTTAAAGCCTTGATTGAAGAAGTCGGGATCGATCGCATCTCTCAGCGAGTGGTCAACAGCGACCAGGCAGCACCAAGCTTCCGCAAGCCGAATTTCAACTTGCCACATCTGCTAGAAGTGGGCAATCAGCTAGTCGCCGAACAAAAACGGGTTCAGGAGATGGGACTGTCAGAGCAATACAACAAAGCGCTGTACTTTAACCGTAAGCTGGGCAATACGGCTGAACAGACATCTGGTCAAGAAGAAGCACCAGCGAATACTCAGTATTATCACAAGTACGACTCTGGTAATGCTGCTGGCGGTAATGGACAGAGCAACCCACAGCCAGCCTCATCAAGCTACAGCGGTCAGTCCTCCAGCACCAAGCTCACCCCAGAGGTAGTGACTCAGGTCAACCAAATTCTGAAACAGGGGCTTCGTCTGGGTATTGAGACTGTGGACGAACGTCGCTTCCGTGCAAACTCCTGGAATTCCTACGGTGCCTTTCAAGGGCAGGCATCGGAGGCGATCGCGGCTCTAGAAACCTGCCTCGACGAAAATGCAGGAGGCTACGTGCGGCTTGTAGGCATTGATCCGGAAAATCGACGCAGAGTAACTGAGACGATCATTCAACGACCAAACGGTAAGGTTGCTACCGCATAGGTGAGTAGGGACGTTACATGTAAGGCGATTTCCAGAAAGATTTTACCCTTCGACTCCGCTCAGGGTGCAAGCTGGCTGAGCGAAGTCGAAGACAGTGGGTATTTTGTTTCCTAGAAATCTCCTAACGTCCCTACAGTATAGAACTAAGGCTTGAGCTGCGATCGCCGCTGACGCAAACGGGCAAACCCTATACCACCCAGACCGAGCAGCAGACCTGCAACGGTTGACGGTTCTGGTACGGCAGCAGTAGTCGCAACAACGCCGATCGGACGAATCAAGCTAGTGCTTGTAAACGTATCGCCTGAAAATGTAGTTGCACTACCCTCAGCATCGGCATACGCCAATACAGAGCCAAGATTAGCATTCGTTCGATCAAAGCCAATCACATAAAGGTCATCACTGTTTGCGCCAGAGCCAAAGGTCAGACTGCCAATAAAGTTACTGCTGGGAGTTGTGCCCGTGTAATTGGTCGATAAAACGCTGAGCAGATTACCGCTCAGGTCATACTGTCGTACGCCAGCCGCAAAATCACTCACGTAGAGGCTATCTGCTGTGGGCGAAAGCGCCAACCCCAACAAGCTGATAAACCCCGCTTCTGGCAAGAGCGCTGGCTGGTCAACAAAAACGCTGGGTGTCGTCGTTGACGCTAACCCTGCCACCTGTTCTGGGCCATAGCGCAACACCTGGCTAGCAAACGGAAAACTTAACGCACCGCTGGTCGTGTTGGCTGAACCCTGTGTCGTGACATAGAGGCTACCATCCGGTCCAAACAACAGTCCGTTTGGACCATTCAAGCCGTTGGCTGACCCCAAGCCACCGTTATTGTCAGAGGCAAAAACGCCCAGAAAGGCACCCGTTGCAACGTCGTACCGCAAGATTTGATTGGTACGAAAACTGCTGACAAAAAGACTGCCATCGGGTGCAAAGGCGTTACCGTACGGACGCGTTAAACCGCCGCCGGAGGCTGCCACGCCGAGAAATCCCCCTGTGAGACTGTAGCGCAGAATGGCTGAGTCTTGAGGGTAGGCAGGATCAAATAAATTTAGTCCACTGTTGCCGCCACTACTGACATAGAGGTTGCCATCGGGACCGATCGTCAACGCGTCCGGCGATTGTAAGCCACCCAGTCCAGGCGTGACAAAGCTTCCTTGAAACGTGCCCGTACTTTCGTCGAAAATAACAATATCGTTCCCTTGAGTGTTGCCGATTAACAAGGCGGCATCGGCTTTAGAAGCAAGTGCGCCCAAAAGCGTAAATATACTGAGCAAAACTGAAGCTTGCAGACGATTCTTCATAGAGTTTACGTGTTGATACTGGCTCTACGGTCTCATCTTCCAGAACTTCAGAATCGTATTAATTGTGACAAATTAGCCGTATTTTCCACATAAGGCTGGGTTAAGTAAAGTTCTTGTAAAGAAAGCTGCCTGAGTGTTGAGGAACCTTTGGCGCACTACTCCCTTTTACAGGCATTAGTCTGCATTCGGAGTCTCGCTGGCACCGCGTCCTCACTGCCCCCTGGCATCTACTTTCTTAGAGCCTCATAAACTAAAGCTGCTGCTTCCGCTCTGGTCGTCACTTGGTTGGGAGCAAGCACGTTGGGATTCGTCTCGTTGAGCACCAACCCTGCCTCTGTCGCGGCTGCAATTTTATCCAGGGCATATTTAGGAATCTGCTCCGCATCCCGATAGCGACTCAGCACTTGATTCGGAGGTGATTTCGCTTGAAGATTCAAACCCGTCACTAGCGCTATCAGCACCTGTAAGCGAGGAATCTGACGATTCGGCTGAAAACTTCCATCGGGAAAGCCACTCATAAAGCGAGTTTGTGTGGCTTCATTGATCGCCGCGATCGCCGGAGTATCAGCCTGCAAATCGCTGAACTTCAACGCTTCACGGCTGCTCGGTTGATTGAAGGCTCGCTGAATGATCGCTGCAAACTCGACTCGTGTAATCGGCTTATTTGGCTGAAAACTGCCATCTGGGAACCCATCTAGAATGCCTTTGGCACTCAAAGCCGCGATCGGTGCACTTGCCCAGTAGCCTGCTGGCACATCAGCAAACTGCTTTGGTTGCGCAGCAGGCGTAGAGTTTGTTTGGGGTGAAGGCAGAATTTGGGGAGCCGCTGCAACGAACGGGGCTGCTTGTAAGGCTGGTGGCATGGGTGCCGGACTCCCAGGTGCGACGCTGGGTAAGGGAGCCTGTGCTGTCGATCGATTCGGCGCTATCACCGACACACTCGCTTGTACAGAAGGCGAAACTGGTGGTGATGGCGCTGTGGTTGGCGTGTTCGCTGCGAACGGCGATTGTAAGAAGGGCGCATCCAGCCCTCGATTCTGACTAATTGACCAGAAAAAGATTGCTCCAATGCTTGTGAGCGCGACAAAAACAGCAATAAGCTCATCGGCACCGAGCTGTTTACGGTCTGGTTGAGGGTCAGGAGTAGGTGTCATCTTAGGGCATTACTAAGCAACAGGTACACAGCTAATCCTAGAGCAGACTGACGAAAGTTGATCAGCCAATACACCCTAAAGTGCAGAGGAGTTGAGAAATGATTGCATTAGGCTCTGGTGCGGCTTTATTTGCTTGAGTCGATGCTAACGTCTACTGCCGATCGCACCACCTCGTTGCGATCGGTTGCGCCTAAGAGTGTGGCGATCGGTTGCGTGTCGTTAGGTGATAGCGGTAGTGGTCGGGTCGAAACGGTGCCCCACTGCTTGACGAGTGTTTGCAGCAGTTTGTCCTGTCGATCGCGCAGGTCATCTAGATCCGTGCCTCGGTTAATCATGACAAACCAGACAAACCCGCGATCGCGAGTGGGTACAACGCCTGCCAAAGCGCTCACATCATTCAGCGTGCCTGTTTTTACCACAGCATCCTGGGGGATTTTGCGATAGTCGATCGTGCCGCCATCCACACCCGCAATCGGAAAGAGGTCTGCAACGGTGAGATTGCGAAATTGCAGGTAGCGCTGGATGGTCGCAAACATGGCGCAAATCGCTCTCGGTGAGATCTGATTTTCCGTACCCAAGCCAGAGCCATTTTGCAGCCGGATTTCGTTTTGAGGCACTCCTGCCGCGATCGCGGCTTGCTGAGCCACAACATGTGCTCCACCAAGAGAATTGGCTAAAGACTCTGCAATCACATTGTTGCTGTAGATATTCATCAGCTTGAGGATCTGTGACAACGCCAAAGAGCGATGCCGCAACAGCAGAATTTGCTTAGGCAACAGGTCTACGCCATAGTTCAGCACCTGAACCCCACCCGCGATCGCGACAGATGGTCGCGGCGTACCGGATGGCATCTTCTGATGCTGGTAGGCTGCTTCGCCAGACCAGGTATTGGCATTGAAGGCTTGCTTGAGCAAGGCACCTGCTTTTTCTGGCTTCGTTTCAAAGTTCATCGCCAAACTGCCTGTGATCACCAAATTTCCGGTGACTTTGGCAATCCCAAGGCGGTTGAGCGCGTTACCCAGCGCGATCGCTTCCTCCCAGACAAGCAACGGATCTCCCCCACCCTGAATGACTAAATCGCCTTGCAGCACACCCTTCTGAATTGGTCCTGTCGTACTAATCAGCGTCTCAAATTGATGGTCAGCTCCCCAGGTTTCTAACGAGGCAAGAGAGGTTGCTACCTTCGTCAACGAGGCAGCGGGCAGCGGCGTGGTGCCCTGATTACTGGCAAGAAACTGTGCGCCAGACTGGAGCCAAACGCCCTGTGATGATGCCATGAGTCCTTTGCGGCTCAAGCCTTCCAGGTATTGCTGTAGTGTGGCTTGTGTAGCAGCGTCAGGTTCACCAGGCAGCACTGACCAGGGCACATCGTTCCAGGCGATCGCGTTCACAGCCTTGAGGCTTGTGTTGACACGAGACAGCCCAGCCATGTTAAGCCACAGCGAGATTAATCCAGAGCTAAATAATTCCAGCAATCTCTGCCTCCCAACGGTGCCAAACCAATGCAGTATGGGAACTGACTCTAAAAAACTGTGCGTCAGATAATGCTGAATGACAACTACTTTTCAGATTGGTTCCAAATAGAATGAATATAAAGGCTTTTAGCGTGACGGGATGACAAAATCCGATCAAAACCAGGTTTTACGTTTGCTGCCGATCGTCGTGGGCGGTCTTGCCGGATGCTTGCTACTGGCAAATCGCCTGTTCACTCCTGCTTTGACGAACTCTCAATCACGATCAGATGCGCTGGGTGTAATTGTGAGTGCCGTTCTGATTCTAACGGGTTTGCTCTGGCAGCAGGTGCAGCCACGTACACCGGAGCAAGTCGATCTCATCGGTGAAGAAGGCTTTGAACTTGACCCAACCCTAGCGGATGCACTTAAAACTGAGCTTGCCTGGGCATCGCACTTGCTGTTAACGAACACCGTTACGCGATCGCTCATCGTCTGGTACGACGGCAAGCTCCTGCTGCGGCGCGGCATTTTGCCAGTTCAGCGCGAAGTTACCCCTGGACCCATTTTGCAGCGCGTGTTAGACAAGCAAGCGCCCATCTATTTAGTCGCTCTCAAGGTTTATCCTGGGCGCATCGAGTTTGATTACCTGCCCGAAAATACCCAAGGAGTCATCTGTCAACCGCTCGGCAACCGAGGGGCAATGATTTTGGCTGCTAATGCCCCCCGCAGCTACACTCGCCAGGATGAGAAGTGGATTGGCGCGATCGCTGCTAAGTTGGAGCATACGCTGGAGAGGAGTCAGGAGTCAGGAGCCAGGAGTCAGGAGACCGACATAATCTGAGAAGCAAGGGGAGTAAGGGTCGGCAAGGTGCTGGAGGAGCGGCTAAACATCAAAACCTTTAGGCATCGACAAAAAATTGTTAGAAATATGGCAAATGGCTTCAGTAATACGACTGATGCTTTATCGATACTTCATTAGTAGTTTATTGCTACTTCATTGCTTATTCGTTTTTTTCTTCCACAATGTGGTTAGCAGAAACAACGCAGCTTTCGTAACTCCTAATTTCTGGGGTGATGCGCTTCACTTAAGCTCTTGAAAGCTTCACACTCTACAGATTCCATCATGGCAGTTTTAGCACTTTAGCCTTTCATTGCTCGATCGTTTTTTGACTCGAAATGACCGATTGCTACCTCTGCCAACTCGTTGGGGTGTCTCTTGATTCTGAAACAGTTCATTTCTTCAGGAATCAACCCTATGCCTTTGATTGACTATTTCGATCGCCTGTACATTATTCATTTGCCGGAGCGTGTCGATCGCTACCAGGCTTTAAGCAGCGAACTTGCCTCGATTAGCATTGATATCCAAGATCCAAAGGTTCACTTTCCTGAACCGCTTTACCCACAGCACTCTCATGGTTTTCCTTCGATCGGTGTCTATTGCAATTTTATGAGACATTTAGCCATTCTTAAAGAGTCTCTGCAAGATGGTTTAGAGCGAGTTTGGATACTGGAGGATGATGCCATTTTTCGTCATCAACTTCGACGGGAGGACGAGCAAGAAAAGCTAGTGATGCAATTGCAACAGAATGACTGGGATGTCTGTTATCTCGGTCACAAGATTAAGCGTCGTGAATTGCGTTCGTATCCACTTGGCTTGGTGCAATATCAAGGTGATTTTCAGTGGGCGCATTGCTATTGTGTTCATGCTCGTATCCTGCCTAAACTGGTGCAGTATTTTGAAGAAACACTGGTTAATTCGCCAGGGCATTATAGGGGAGGACGGCTCTATATAGATGGCGCTTTTAACCTGTTTCGCCGATTCTATCCAGAAGTGATTTGTCGGGTAAGCAATCCTAATTTATCCAGTCAAAAAGGTTCTTGCAGTAATTTAGCCGCTGCAAAATGGTACGATCGTGTTTCGATTATACAGCCGCTTATTGCAACAAGTCGATCCATTCGAGATGAAGCTTGGCGACTGAATATGTTAGCTTAGCCCGATCCAACTCGTTTATAGTCGTCAGGTCGAGTATGACAGAGGCGCGTTAGAAAGCCTACTCAGACTGGGCACTTCACCCATTATCTCTATCCTAAGCGTTCTGACTAAAGCTATATTTTCCAGAGCAAATGTGTTCAAAATGTGCAAAGCGAATTTGATGCTACGCACGATACTGCAAATCTATTTTTTGCCGGAAAGTTTGTGTTCCCGGTGTAATTTCATGGGTTCGATCGTGTCAGGTTTAGTCACGTTCAGCCTTCTGACTAGGCAATTTCCCAAACACCAAAATGTGCTGTTGCGGCAAGGTTTCCTTCGTTTCCAGCCAGGTTAATCCTACAGCGTTCATTTCTTTCTGCACCTGTCGCTGGGTCATTTTGTGCAGCGCTTTGATGGGAATCAGGGGATTCTCGCCGCGATACTCGACTAGGACAACGCGCCCGTTAGGTTTGAGTGCCTGAGCGATCGCCGTCATCATTTCTCGTGGATGGTCAAACTCGTGATAGGCATCGACCATCAATGCGAGGTCGATCGACGCATCCTTTAAGTTGGGATTTGTGATGCTGCCTAGCACCGTCTCTACATTTGTAATCTTTTTCTCCTGCTTGATTGCGTTCACAATCTCTAGCATCTCTGGCTGTATATCCACTGCCAGCACCCTCCCCTGCGGCACCAGTGGGCTAAAACGAAAGCTAAAGTAGCCCGTTCCCGCACCAATATCAGCTATGGCATCCGTTGGCTTCAGGTTCAGGGCCGTAATCAACGTTTGTGGCTGCTCTTCTCGTTCTCGACTGGGGCGCTCTAGCCAACCTGCGCCAAGATGCCCCATCACTTGAGCAATTTCTCTGCCCATGTAGACTTTGCCGATGCCATCCCTACTGGGTGTCCGCTGTTGATAGATCGTATCAACAGTGGGTGCGCTGAGTGTCGTTGCAGGCGACCCTTGGCAGCCTGTAAGTAGAACTGTGATGCAGAGCATCATGGTCAAAACTGCACGACACCAGCGCCCCTGCCCATGTATTGTCATAAACCAGCCATGAAAACGACTCAATCAGCCTGTGTTCCGCATACCAGCAGCAATCCCATTGATGGTGAGCAGGGCACCCCGCAGCAGTTCGCCTTTGCTATAGCGCGATCGCACCACGCCCGTGACTGCCTCGGTATTGTGCTGCCGTAATCGCTTCAGGAGGGACACTTGCAGGAAGCCGAGCGGGACGATCGTGCCATTACGCAACTGCACCGATCGCTGCAAATCAGGATCGCCATCGAGCAGGCGCTTGTGCCCGGTAATGTCCAGCACCATATCGCGGGTCAGGTAGTACTCGTTCGCAATTTGTTCGTAAACAGGCTCCAGTCGTTCTTTGTCTTCTGGTTTGGCAAGTTCGTGAACATAGTGTCCGGCAATTTGCAGATCGACTTTTGAGAGTGTCATTTCGACTTTAGAAATGGCCATTTTGAAGAACGGCCATTTGAAGTAGAAATAGCGTAGTAGCTTCAGATGCTCTTCAGGATGTTCGGTCAAAAAGTCACGAAGAGCCGTGCCCATGCCATACCATGCAGGCAGCAGAAAGCGACTCTGCGTCCAGCTAAACACCCAGGGAATTGCCCGTAAACCGCTGAGATCTCTCTTGCCGCCACCGCGCCGTGCGGGACGAGAGCTAATTTGAAGCTGACTGATTTCTTCGATCGGCGTGACCTGCAAAAAGAAATCTAGGAAGTCCGGTTGCTCGTAGATCAGCGCGCGGTAATGGAGGCGCGATCGTGCCGCCAGCTCTTCCATAATTTCGTGCCACGGCTGAATGTCGTCAAAGCCCGTGCGGAGCAAGCTGCCCTGAATCACGGCTGTGGTGACGGTCTCCAGGTTGTACAGCGCCAACTCAGGTAGAGAGTATTTAGAGGCAAGGACTTCGCCCTGCTCGGTAATTTTGATCCGCCCATTCACGCTGCGACCCGGTTGCGCCAGGATTGCCTCATACGCGGGACCACCACCGCGACCGACCGAGCCACCGCGACCGTGAAAGATCCGCAGCGCTACATTATAAGTCTCAGCGACAGTCTGCAACGCCTGCTGCGCTTTGTGGATCTCCCAGCTACTGCTTAAAAACCCGGAGTCTTTGTTGCTATCGGAGTAGCCCAGCATGACTTCTTGTAGCGATGCTGCCTGTGCCTCTAGCTGAGCAAAGCCACCCGCCAGCACTGCCCGATAAAGGGGCAACTCAAACAGATGTTTCAGTACAGACGGCGCTTTCTGCAAATCCTCTACTGTCTCAAAGAGAGGGACAACATGGAGAGCGCTGCTGCCCGTTGCCGGATCGTAAAGCCCTGCTTCCTTCGCCAGCAGCAAGACCTCTAGCAGATCGCTTACCTCATGACTCATGCTAATCACGTAGGTATTGCACACTTCAGAGCCAAACTCTTGCTGGAGTCGCCGCACCATCCGAAACGTTTCGATCGCTTCACGCGTTTTATCGGAGAAGTGCAATTCAGTGGGAATCAGCGGTCGGCGGGTTTGCAGTTCGGTGGCAAGCCAGAGCGATCGCTCCGCTTCGGTGAGGTCGTTGTAGGGCTTCGGCAGAATTTGCAGGTAATCGGCGATTTCGCTGATCGTATCCGAGTGGCGAGTGCTTTCCTGGCGAATGTCGAGGTGCGCCAGGTTGAAGCCATAGATTTCGACCTGACAGATCAGGGTTTCCAGGTCACGGCAGCTTAAGCCTGTTTCGGTCAGACTGTGCTCAATCAGCCGTAGCTCCGCCAGAAAGGCTTCGCCAGCACTGTAGATGGTGGTGGGGTTGCAGTCGGGTACGTCGCCCCGTAGGCAATCGCTGTTGTTGATGATGGCGTTGCGATCGCGCGTATTTTCCAGCCGCTTCTGGATGTACGACAGCTTCAGCCGGTAGGGTTCCTGCCGATAGCGAATCGCTAACTGGTCGTAAATCGCAGGCATCTGAAGCTGGTCTTGCTCGAGCGATTCCAGCAAGTCTGGCAGCACATCGCTCCAGTGCAGCGACAGGCTCAGCAAATCTTTGAGCCGATGCACCGACTGAATGTATTTTTCCAGCACCATGCCCCGCTGGTAGCACGCAGTTTGCCAGGTAATTTGGGGTGTGACCGAGGGGTTGCCATCGCGATCGGAGCCGACCCAGGAGCCAAACTGGCAGAAGTTATTGCTGGGCGGCTCCATTGCGGGGAAGGAGGCGTGAAGTGCTTGCTTGAAACGCTGATAAAGCTGCGGGATCGCGTCAAACAGCACTTCCTGAAAATAGTGGAGCGTGTAGTCCACTTCATCCAGTACGGTTGGCTTGAACTGATGCAGTTCATCCGTACGCCACCAGAGGCGAATTTCTTCAGTCAGTTGTTCACGGAGCACTTCTGCTTCCCAAGACGCAGCCGGAAGCCCTTGAGAGGTCAGCCGATCTTCCACCTGATCAAGCTGGCGGAGAATGCGGGCAATGCGACGCTGCTTATCGCGAATAGTGTGGCGGACGATTTCCGTTGGATGGGCTGTGAACACTAGCCGGATGTCCAACTGGTTGATTAGCTTTTGGACGTGTTGAGGCGGCACATTGAGGCTGCGAAGCTTGGGGAAGAGCCAGTGAAAGGTGCCCATTTCCTTGCGGGCTTCCGGATCTTGCAGGCTTTTTTCGAGCAAATCTGCTTCGAGCCTGCCCATCGGCGTTGACGACTCGCCGTTGGAGCCGGGATAGCCCGCGATCGTCGTTCTCTGTTCCACCGCAGCCGACGAAGCTAGATCACGGGCTGCGCGATACTGCTGCTGCTGGTCACGCTGCTCATAGTGCTGCTCGACAATATTGATCAACTGGAAGTAAAGCGCAAAGGCACGCGCTGCCCGGATCGCCTCGTTGAGATCCAACCGCTCGACGACTCTGAGCACTTCTGCTTCTAGAAAACTAGGGGCTTGCCCGTCTGGGGAGCAAAGGTCACGCAACTGGTTAAGGAGATCGACCAGTTCTTGACCACATTCTTCCTGTAGCACAAATGCCCACAGGTCTTCGATAATCTTGAGTCGATGCCGCAAAAAGAGATCAGATATGGACATCACAGCCATAGCCTCGGACGTTCTGGACTCAATGGCTGTTCCGAAGCCCAATCCATCATCTGACGAAGGTCTTGTCGAACTCATGGGGCTGCTCTTGTCAAAGATCTTTCAATAATTCTATGGGGTAATCCTCCGTTTTGTAGTTTCAGAGGAACCAAATTGTTTTTTGCAGGTTTGGAGGGGTGCTAGTCAGCGGTGCGATCGTCCGGGTTCGTCCGATCAGCGCTGGGAAAATTAAGCACAGGGAGACCGTCGCCTCGAAAGATTTCTTCACTCAGCAGCCCCAGTTCTCGAATCGCTTCTGCTAACGCTTTGCTGCCCACTAGCGCTACCAGTAAAGGGGCTGTTGCCAAGCTGAGCAAAAGCTCTGGAGAGGCAAAGGGCTTCATGTTGTTGCCAACTTGAGACGAAGGTTGTTCAGAAGGTGCCATAATCAAAAACTCCTGTTGAGAAACATCTATTTACAGACCGGGCTACCGTTCGCTGCTTTAAGAGACCCTGTAACCAATCAGGTGTAAATCCCATTAGAGATAGCGCGGTCTCGCTACTATTGTCGAGCAATCTCGCTTGCTTGGTAGAAGCGACCAGCAATTAGACTAGAGACTTTAAGCGAGTTTAGACCAGAGTTATAGGGAAACTGTGCCAAAGTTCCGAGTATATGTTATCCCTATGGTGCAAAATGACGGTACTTAACGTTCATTCTGGATCACGTCGCAATTGTTAAGGCGCTCATGCTGGATGTACATGGACACAATTCTGCCGCTCGTGAAAAACGCTCTTCAACCGTGAGCGGCACCTCGCTGAATCACTGGCTACATCAGCAGTTGGGCGTGGCACACCTGCAAGTAAAAAGTAAACTGCGCGGCAATAACCTCTACCTTTTGTTTGAAGGCTTCCCCTGCCCTGACGCAACGACTATTGTGCCGCAACTGTCAGGTATGCTCTCGGCTGCGGCGATCGTCCACCTATTACCATCCCAATCGCCTTCAGTTTATAGAGTCATTGCCTATGGACGGCTACCCCAACAGTCCAAGCCTGAGTGGACAGAGTCCTTTGTGCCTCACCTAGCCGATCGCGCTCCCTCAACGCGATCCCCCTCCTCAACGCGATCGCTCTCAGAAGTCACAGGCTTCGCCCCTCAAGAGTGCAACATCCAAGCATCAGCAGACGTTCCTGTGTTCAGCGCGGCTCGTCTCGGTCAGCCTGAAGCGATCGCTCGCCACCTGAGCGACACGTTTAGTACGCTCGGTATTGCTGTTCGCGTACGTCTGGAAAAGCCTCAAGCACCGTCTCAAGCCATACCTCCACTCCCCACTCCCCACTCCCCACTCCCCACTCCCTTCTCCCTACAACGCCTCTTCATCGTCTGTGAGTCTGCCTATAGCCCTGACCCGTTTTTGTTTGCCGAGCCGATCGCACAACATCTACGGGCATTGGAGCTGAAGGGGTTTCAGGATGCCGTTGTCTTTGGTCAAGTGGCGGGTGAAGCAAAACCAGAATGGGTGCTGCGAGTTGATCTAACGCCGCCTGATGACATTTTGAAAGACTGGGCACGCTGGGGTGATGTGCAGGCAATGACACGCCTGCTCAACCGCGTCCTGCTCCTTGAAAACGTGGAAACCTCTGCTCTCCTCAAGGACGCGACCTTACACCTAACGTGCCGGGGTACACAGTCCTCCATACCCGATAAACTCGCCACGATCGCGGCGATCGCGCCGCGACTAGAAGCGCTCTCGCCACAGGGCATTCGTGCTGTCGCTCTTTACGGTGCCCATCAAGACCATAGCCCCGACGGGCCGAACACACTTGCTCCTGTTTGGGTGCATTGGCTTGATTTGTCTGCTGATCCTCAGCCACCATCAACCCTTGACCTGGCGCAACAAGGAAATTTAGACGCGATCGCCTTTCTGCTGACGCGGATGCTTAACCCAGATCTGGATCGCAAGTTGGCGACGGGTGGCATTCGAGTGCAAGTCCGGCAAAAAGGCGACCTACTGCACGTCATGGGCGAAGCTCCCACTTGCCCGCTACAAAATCAGATGGGTGCTGCGATCGCTCGCTTTTTGAAACCCTTGGCACTGCCCGCGATCACTGGCGTACGGATCTATGGTCGTCGCTCCGGGCAAAAGCAGCCCCTTTGGAGCTACGGCGTAGACTTTCATGTCCGCAATCGGCTGGTGCCTGAACCCACCCCCGAATTTGCCGTCTCGGATGCATATGTGGGTGATTTGCTCTCACCTCCCGGCGCGCTTGCTTTGCGAACGGAGCAAGCGTCAGAGGCATCACGGTCGTTTTTCGGCAATCTGGTTGAGAGCACCCTTCAACGTGTGCAGCGATCGCTCGTCTGGTCGCAGCTTTTTATTCCTTTAGACTCGACTCACCTCAGTGCCAATCTGACGCACTCGCACAGCACCGCTGAGCGAACCTCCCAACGCGGTGTTAGGGTAGCTGCCGTTTGGGGCGCAATTGGTATCTTGCTGGTGGTGCAAGCAGATTGGTTGCTCAGCCGCTGGACGCGACAGCCATCGATCGCGTTCAATCAGTCGTCGCCAGCCGTGACCCCATCCACCCAACCGTCAGCCTCACCTTTTGGCACGCTCGCTCTGAAGCAAAGCAAATCTGGTGATCAGACCGTTTTTAATGGGTCTGGGTTTACTCAACCTGGTACGGCAACCTCGACACAGTTCCAAGACACCGCTGCAAAGACATTAGCCCCGACCACGCTGTCCGCTTCGCCTCTTCGACCCAAGGCAGACGGTCTGACGAAAGGGTCAGAGGTTTATCCCACCTTTAACAGTCCTCAGCTTGACGAGAAGCTTGCTCTCTACCAGCTTTATATCAAGGAGTCCGGCACGCCTGACGTATTGATTATTGGCAGTTCGCGGGCGCTGCGGGGCGTTGACCCGATCGCGCTTCAAAAAGCGCTGGCTGACCAGGGATACGCTGGTACAAAAATCTTTAACTTTGGGGTGAATGGCGCAACGGCTCAAGTGGTAGACGCGATCGTGCGACAGCTTCTCCCCCAAGACAAGTTACCGAAACTGATTTTGTGGGCAGATGGTGCCCGCGCCTTCAACAGCGGTCGTCCTGACATCACCTACAACGGCATGGTTGCGTCTGACGGCTACAAAACGCTAGCAGGCGCGCCGCTGCTCGGCACCGCGATCGCTCAAGGTGGTAGTGTCAGTGCCGAGTCTGCTCCAGAAACGGCTGTCACCGAAGCACCACCCACTTCTTTGTCCGGTGGTTATCAAACGGTCAACCAGGAACTGAATCGACAGTTGGGTACACTTTCTGCCCTTTACGCTCAGCGCGACCAACTCAAAACGGTTCTACGAGCTGGACTGGTAAGTCTGCTACCCCAAGCATCCAACTTAGCCTTTGGTAGCACGAGCAATTTAACTGATGTAACCAGCCCAGGCGCGGCGGCTGCCAATGCTCCAACGTCTGTCCTATCTGAAGGGCAGAGCGCGATCGATGTCGATGGTTTCTTACCGCTGTCCAACCAATTCAACCCAGCCACGTATTATCAGAAGTACGCCAGAGTTAACGGTGACTATGACTCTGACTATGACTCTTTTAGCCTCGAAGGCAACCAAACTCAAGCCTTGACTAGCCTGGTGCAGTTTAGTCAAACGCACCAAATTCAACTCATTTTCGTCAATTTGCCCCTGACAAACGACTACCTTGATCCAACCCGAAAGCGGCATGAAGAAGCGTTTCAGCAGCACATGCTGCGCCTCGCAACCCAATTAGGTTTTGTCTACCGTGATCTCAATCAGTCGTTGGCACAGCCCGCTTATTTTTCGGATCCTAGCCATCTAAATCGCTATGGAGCCTATGAAGTCTCCCGTCGGCTGGCGATGGATGTCATGATTCCCTGGAACCAAGCCCGACGCTAAGGAACAAGAATTTAATAACCTCGGCGTTTTCCGTAGGGGCGTACGGCTGTGCGCCCCTACCTACGAACAATTTGTCGGTTTTATTTAATTCACGATCCTAACAAGCATAACCGTCACCATTTTGAGATGACTGACGGCTGGTCTCTGTGAAACCAGGAGTACTCCCACGGCTCGATCGCGGTTAGCGTTCACCAAGGAAGCCTCTGTAACATCCTGTGAATCGCGATCGGTTGCCCTGCACAGTTCCCTACAATGAATGCAGAAACGCTACAAGGGTTCCAAATCAGTATGCCCAAGACTGTTGCCGATATTATGACCCGTGACCCGATTACGGTAACGCCGGACACCCCGCTCACCGAGGTCATTCGGACGATCGCCGAGCAGAAGATTAGCGGTCTTCCAGTCGTTGACGACGCGGGTAAGCTAGTGGGAGTCATTTCTGAAACTGACCTCATGTGGCGAGAAACTGGAGTCACACCGCCGCCCTACATCATGCTGCTAGACAGCGTGATTTACCTGGAAAACCCCGGGCACTACGAACGCGACCTGCACAAAGCGCTAGGGCAAACCGTGAAGGAAGCGATGAGCCAGAAACCCATTACAGTCACCCCAGAGAAGCCTCTACGGGAAGCCGCTCAAATCCTGCATGAGCACAAAATTCATCGCCTACCAGTGCTGAACGCTGAAGGGCAAGTGGTAGGCATTCTCACCCGTGGCGATATCATCCGAGCGATGGCGGCAGAACAGGACGGGTGAGGAGTAAGGCGTGAGGAATGAATGGTTGGGTTTTGCATTCATCCCACTTTTTGCCCTGCGCTCCTGTGCCTCTTTCCCCCCGTGCCTCTTCCTCATCCGCAATTTAGAAACTCCTTACTCCTCCGCGAAGCGGAAGCAAGCTACACCCCTTCTTATTAAAAACGACGAGATTAGCTATGAGCATTACACCTGAGTCAGTTGGCGTATTGTTGGAGTCGTCAGATTTTGGCGATCGCCTACGAGCTGTCAACCAGATCAGACAATTAGCACCCGCAACCGGCTTCAAACTAATTCAGGTTGCCGTTCAAGATACCAATCCGCGTGTACGCTATGCGGCTGTAAGTCAGTTGGCAAGCCTGGGTCAGCAAGATTTGACCCACGCCACAACACTCTTGCGCAATTGCCTGCGAGACACCGATCCAGATGTGCAGGCAGCCGCTGCTGATTCGGTCGGCGCACTGAAGTTGACTGAGATTTTCGATGATTTGCAACGGCTTTACCACACCAGTTCTGAATGGTTAGTCAAATTCAGCATTGTGGCGACGCTAGGTGAATTAGGGGATAGACGAGCGTTTGAGCTACTGCAAGAAGCGCTGAAAGCTGACAACGAACTCATGCAAACAGCCGCGATCGGTTCTCTTGGTGAACTGGGTGACGATCGCGCCATTCAGTTGCTGATTCCCTTTGCCACCAATCCCGACTGGCAAATTCGCTATCGGGTTGTCCAGGCACTCGCGCATCTGAAAGGGACAATTGCTCACTCAACTCTGGAGGCGCTAACGCATGACGAGATGGCGCAGGTGGCGCAGGAAGCCCAAAATTACCTTAAACAGCAGCAACGAAGTACTTAGGAGATTCCTAGCAAACAAAAGAGCCGTAGGGGCAGGTTTAATCACAAGGTTAGCGGCTGGATGTCAAGCTTGAGTAGAACCTGCCCCTAGGCAATGGTAAATTCCTTCTTGGAAAGCTCCTTATACCAATTCCATATGAATTTGCAGACAAATGTAGGTTGGGTTGAGTCTAACGAAACCCAACGAAGCCAAGCATCTGTTGGGTTTCACGCTGTTCTACCCAACCTACAATTCTGTGCATCTTTAAAGAGCATTGGTATTAAAGCGGATGCCGTCGCTTAATCGATGAGCTTTAAGCGACCTGTTTGGATGTAATCAAAAATGCGGTTGATTTTGTTGCGATCGCCGTTTGTCAGTTTTTGCTCAGCCAGCAAAATCGATGTGAGCTTGAGATGCTCCTGCCTGGACATTTCACCAACCGCAAGAATGCGATCGACCAGTTGATGAATAGCTGAATTGGGGTTACTTTGGATGCTCCGCATGATGCCGACCTGCTCAAAACGTTTTAATCATTGCTGTGGATCAATTGTTCCCCCCACTACCTACCTTCTAGCAAGGGTTTGATAACGACTGTGCGAGGATAGCGATCAGCATGATGAAGAGTCGATGAAACGTTTCCTTCTCAATCCTCACCCCTTTGCTAAGGTGAGCAAGTAGCAACTATTCGGGGCTTTGATCAATGCAGGTTTATCGGCTGCCAGCGCGATCGGATAATTACATCTTTCTCTTACACAACCCAGAGCAAAAACTTGCGGCAGTGGTTGATCCGGCTGATGCAGAACCCGTACTGCACTGCTTGAGGACATTGGGTGCCTCACTGGTGGCGATTTTGAATACGCACCATCATGGTGACCACGTGGGTGGCAATGTCAAACTGTTGCAGCAGTTTCCTGATGCCGTTGTCTATGGTGGCGCGGAAGACCGGGGCAGAATTCCTGGGCAACAGGTGTTTTTGCAGGAGGGCGATCGCGTTGCGTTTGGCGATCGCGAGGCTGAGGTGCTGTTTGTACCCGGTCACACCCGCGCTCATATTGCTTACTACTTTGCGCCTGCAACGCCAAACGAGGCAGGCAACCTCTTTTGTGGCGACACACTCTTTGCAGGCGGCTGCGGCAGACTGTTTGAAGGCACACCGACGCAGATGATTCATTCCCTCAGCAAACTCCGGGCATTGCCAGACAATACGTGCGTTTGGTGCGCCCACGAGTACACGCTGAAGAATCTAGAGTTTGCCTTGACTGTGGATCGCACGAACGTTGCCTTGCAGCAGCGCTTGGCTGAGGTAAAAGCTGTCCGTAGTGGCAATGAGGCAACAATCCCGTCAAATTTGGGTGTAGAAAAACGCACTAATCCGTTTTTGCGCTGGGACGATCTGGGGTTGCGATCGACCGTGCAAGCAGACAACGACGTGCAAACCTTTGCTCGACTGAGAGGTATGAAAGATACGTTTTAGCTGGAGTTAAACGGTGAGCGATGGCAGCAGCCTTTTGCCGTAGCCGCTTATGGAGCGTCGATCGCCGCCAAAATCCTGGTCGCCTCAGCGCACAGAACGTCATGACACAAGCCATTACTTGCTAATAAACCGCCCCATTGGCTCACGTCCTCCTGGTTGTACCGCAGTAATGAGCCGTCAAAATGCGTCAAGCGCCCACCTGCTTCCGTCAGGATCAGCTCTGGTGCTGCCAGATCCCAATCTTTGGGTGCAGACGTGCCAGAAAGCGAAACGTACACATCTGCCTGCTGTTGCAAAATGGCAGCAATCTTGCCACCAACGCTGCCCACCGATCGCTGGTTCTGCACCGGAAATTGCTGCATGAGTTGGTTAAACCGCTCGTTCCGATGCGTGCGGCTGGTAACGATCGTCAGTTCCTCCACACGGCTTCGTTGGGAAACGTAGATGGAAACAGGCGTTTCGTGCTGTCGCTCGACAAACGTGCCGTTGCCCAAGGTTGCAAAGTAAAGCGTTGCCGCTGCCGGACAAACGACGACTGCCAAAATCGGGCGATCGTCCTCTAACAGCGCCATGTGAACCGCATACTCTCCAGTGCCCTTAATAAAGTCTTTAGTGCCATCAAGCGGATCAATCACCCACACCAATGGCTTTGACAACCGTTCATGCGAGGGCTGGGTTTTGTACGTTTCCTCCGTCAGGTAGGCAAACGCGCGAGTGCCTAAACTGGCGTGTAGATTGTTGAGAATATAGGCATCCACAGCAGTATCCGCAGCCGTTATGGGTTCACCTGTTGCATCTTGAATGTCGAGGTCTGAGAGTTGGACGTTCAGCAACATGTCGGCAGCACCCCAGCCAATGCTGCGCGCGATCGTCAACAGTTCTTGCAATTCCGTAGCCTGTAGGTATTTCAAATGGGCGGTCTCCAATTAGAAGGCTAAAGGATAACGGATAAAAGCTAATTAACTCAAAACTCAAAACTCATCACTCAAAACTCTCTTCCATCCATCGACGTGTGCCGAAATGCTGGCAGGATTGAGCGGCAACGCGGGCAGCGATCGCCAAAGCCTCTCTAAAATCTTCCTGCAAAATGGCGTGACAAAAGGCACCGTGAAAAATGTCTCCGGCTCCTAAGGTGTCGATCGCGTTAACAACAGGAACGTCAATGCGTCCAGCCTGAGCCGCTGTCCAGTACAAAATTGGCTGTTGTCCTTGCGTGATTGCAACATGAGGAATGCCCAGTTGCAACAAGTATGCCGCTACATCATCAGCATTCTGGCAGTTGGGCGGCTGAAAATTGGCGGAACAGATAACGTAGTCAGCAAACGGTAGTACCGTTTCAAAGCCCGGTTTCCAGCTACCACCATCCACGACGATCGGAATGTTCTGCGATCGAGCCTGCACTGCGATCGCGCGTCCCACCGCCATCTGATGCCCGTCGATTAGCACCACAGCAACATCTTGCAAGCTATGGGCAGGAATACTGTCGGCGATCGCTTGTGTTTTCGCTGCATTCAGCGAAACAACTGCCCGTTCCCCCGTTTGTTTCGTCACCATAATGGACGAGACGGGCGGTGAATCAGGGCGATCGGGGGCAAGATCTGCCAGCGTCACTCCGCATTGCTGTAAATCCGCCAGAATCAATTGAATCATCGGATGGGCACCCAACATGCCCAACACGATCGCCTGATTGCCTAGATGACTAAAGGCAACCGCCGCATTTGTCGCCGGTCCCCCTGCGGCTACGGTGTAATCAGACGCGACGATCTTTTCATTGTCTGTGGGCGGGCGATCGACCAGATAGATTAAATCCAACGTCACTAAGCCAACAAAAAGTCCGCGATGGGCTTGAGTTTGAAGCATGGAGAGAAGGGAGACGCATTGATCTTGAACGTCAAACAATTAAGACACAATTGAGTGGAGACACGCCGACTAGAGGGCTGCTTTTTTGAGTGAACACTGCTCTGCACTCAGGTCTAGAAAAACGCGACGATCGGCTCAAGCGAAGTGGAAACTGACAGCAGGCGAACGAGCGCGTTAAACTGCGCTTGCAGCCCAACCGTAACCCACCGCATTGATTATGTCCGAAGCGTCCTGGCACCACGATACGATTCATACCAACGGCATCAAACTGCACTACGTGACGCAGGGCGAAGGTCCGCTGATGCTCTTCCTGCATGGGTTTCCAGAATTTTGGTATTCCTGGCGACATCAGATTCCAGAGTTTGCGACGGATCACAAGGTTGTTGCTCTGGATCTGCGTGGCTACAACGAGAGTGATAAACCAGAGGCTCAATCTGCTTATGTGATGGCAGAGTTTATCAAAGACGTGAAGGGCGTGATTGAGGGGTTGGGCTACGATCGCTGCCTCCTGGTCGGTCATGACTGGGGCGGCGCGATCGCCTGGTCGTTTGCCTACGCCTATCCAGAGTTGGTCGATCGTTTGATCATACTCAACCTGCCGCATCCGGCCAAATTTGCTGAAGGCTTGCGTACCCCGCAGCAGTTACTGCGTAGCGCCTACATTTTCTTCTTTCAAATCCCGCTACTGCCAGAATTACTGATTCAACTGAATGACTACCAGGTACTAGAAACAGCCTTCAAAGGCATGGCTGTCAATAAAAATGCCTTCAGCGACGACGATATTGAGGCATACAAAAATGCCTTCGCTCGGCGGGATACGTTGACGGCTGCACTCAACTACTATCGCAATGTCTTCGCACAAGGCTTAACCAGCCGTGATTGGGGCATCCTTACCACTCCCACCCTAATGATTTGGGGCGAGGCGGATACAGCCCTTGGCAAAGAACTCACGTACGGCACCGAAAAGTACGTACAGGATTTTCGCATTCGCTACATCCCTCATTGCAGCCACTGGGTACAGCAAGAACAGCCGCAGTTAGTGAACCAGTTTATCCGGGAATTTCTCGGCGGTTAGAGGGGAGTAAACAGCCGTTGTCGCTTCAAAAGCTTGCGCCTCTTCTGAGAACAGCACAAGTTCGCACAAACTAAGCGGGACGACAACCCATCAAGACTGGACGTTGAGTCGCAAGCGTTGAGCCACAAAATGACAGCAATCCCAGCTTTTCGGATGACCGCTGCGTCTAGCGCAAACTTAGCCGAATCTTTACGTCCCTACGTAATCTTTCTTTGCAATTATGGCGCTATGCTTGCTGGTAGTACGGAACACATGGCTCCTTCGACTCTGCCTTGCTGCTGTTGAAGTAAGTTCCATCCTGTACAAATTCTACCCAAGAGGAGTTTCTGGACTGGAATGATGACCTCTACTGCACCAACGCTTACCCGCACTACACCTGGATTCACCCATCTTGTAGTTCAACAGCGGGACGAAGTACATTCCAAGCCACTCCTGAGCGGTGAAATCTTGTTGAAAGCCAGACCTTACTCTGCGTGGGGTGGTGCCGTCACGGCTCACATGTACTTACCCCTAGACCGTGCGAGCGCCTGGCAACAGTTAACTGACTACCCTCGCTGGGTGCAATACTTCCCTGCACTGACCCGTAGCGAAATACTTCACCGCAATGACTTTAGGCTGGGCAATCGAAGCTCGATCGATGGCTGCAAGAGGCTCTATCAAGTAGCGAGTAAAGCGTTTCTGTTTCTCACAGCGCAAGTTGATATCTACTTAAAGGTGATTGAGACAACACAGCAGCAAATCCAATTTCGACTGGAGTCGGGTAGCTTTCATGATTTTGCGGCTGATCTAACGCTGGAAGACTATGGTGACGGTACGCTGCTGACCTATGCTGTGCAGGCAACCCCGACGATTCCTGTGCCGTCTGTATTGATTCAACAGGCGATTCAGATGGATCTGCCAAGCAACCTGCGCACAATGCGGCAAGTCCTTTGTCGATCGATGCCTTAAGTCACGCCTGTGCTGAAACTCCACTCAGTAAAGCACTTGTCGTAGGCACTCCACTGATACGTGCGCTGAAAGATATTTGATTGAACGAGCGACTGCCACTGCCTTTACACCTTACTGCCCATTCGCTTAGCACACCGACTTGCTAAAGAGAAAAGGTAATTTCGATTACTTAACCTTTTCTTTACTGATGCACGGTAGCGTTAGGGCAGATGTGTTAAGTTGCAGGATTTATGATTCCTTCTCTAAAAGCAGCCCGTTGGGCATTTTCGGCTTCAGCGATCGCCCTTGTAGCAGGTTTGGCAGCCTGCGCTCCACAGACTACGACAAACACGGCTCCCAGTGAGAACACCAGCGCTAGTCCTGCTGCATCCTCTGCTGCTGGCGGCGGTGCTGTTTCAATCAGTGGTGCTGGTGCAACTGCCCCTAACCCGCTGTATCAGCGCTGGTTTCAGGAATACAACAAGACCAACCCTAACATTCAAATTAGCTACGACTCTGTAGGCAGCGGTGCTGGTGTCAAGCGGTTTTTAGACCAAACAGTTGATTTCGCTGCCAGCGATGATCCACTCAAAGAAGCTGATCGAGCGAAAGTTCCGGCTGATCGCGGTAAAGCCGTTCAGATTCCTACAACTGGATTGTTTGTCGTGATGGCATACAACCTAGATGGTGTGGACAAGCTCCAGCTCTCGCGCGAATCTCTGTGCGGCATTGTCGATGGGACGATCAAAACCTGGAACGATCCTAAGATTGCGAAAGATAACTCAGGGGCTAAACTGCCCAGTACTCCAATTAACTTTGTTCACCGCTCGGATGGTAGTGGTACAACTGCCATCTTCACCAACCACATCGTGAAAGCGTGCCCAAACTGGAAAGCGGGCTCTGGCAAGACCGTTGAGTGGCCCGTTGGTACGGGTGGTAAGGGGAACGAGGGTGTCACCGCTCAGGTTCAGCAAACGAAAGGTGCGGTGGGGTACACCGAGTACTCTTTTGCCAATGAAAACAAACTGAAGATGGCAGCTTTACAAAACAAAGCAGGCGAGTTTATTGTCCCTACGCCAGACGCAGCTGCCAAAGCGCTTGATGGTGCGACAGTCCCTACTGACTTTGCCGTCAAGGTTCCCGATCCTACCGAAAAGGGAGCGTACCCGATCGTTAGCTTGACCTATTTGCTGCTGTACGAAAACCCCAAAGACCCCGCAAAGGCAAAGGCGATCAACGACTTTGTGAAGTGGGCGTTAACAGATGGCAAGCAGTATGCTACCGAACTTGGCTATATCCCTCTGCCTGACCCCATCACAACTAAGGTGACAGGAGCCGTGGATACGATTAAGGTTAGCGCTGCTAAGTAGTTAGGTTGTTGATTCAAGTGACTTTGATTCGACCATAACTCACTGGTTGGCTATGTGTAGGAGCGCTGATGTCTCGGTCTAGATCATGCTATCGACCGAGACATCAGCCTTCTTAATCCATAAAGAGTTTGTTCTAAGGTTCCTTCTTACGTACAGATCGTTTAGCGTCTTTGCAATTAATTACTTATGGCTTCAACAAATCAGCCTTCCCCCATGTCCTGGCAGCGCTCCCAAACATCGCGCTGGGTTGACAAAGGTTTTGTTTGGCTTACAGCAGCCTTTGGCATAGGGGTTGCTTTAGTGCTTCTCTTTATTGCTGCTGAGGTTGCACGAGATGCTGCTCCAGCAATCCAAAAGTTTGGTGCTGGCTTTTTGGTCACGAGCCGTTGGAGCGTCAATGATGAAATCTTCGGCGCACTGACTCAGATTTATGGAACACTGATTACGTCGTTTATCGCGCTGCTAATTGCGGTGCCGATCGGCATTGGTGTTGCCCTCTTTCTGAGCGAAGACTTTTTACCGCCCCGTGTGCAGCAGCCGATCGTCTTTCTCGTGGAGTTGCTAGCTGCGATCCCCAGCGTGGTCTATGGTCTATGGGCAATTTTTGTGCTGATTCCCATACTGACTCCGATCGGTGGTTTCCTTAACAGCACCTTAGGATGGATTCCCATCTTTAGTACTGCACCCTCTGGTCCAGGCATCTATGTCGCTGGCATCATCCTTTCGATTATGATCCTGCCCATCATTGCGGCGATCTCCCGCGATGCATTAACATCGGTGCCCGCAGAACTGCGACAGGCTGCTTATGGCTTGGGTGCAACTCGTTGGGAAACCATCTTTCAGATTATGCTACCTGCTGCTTTTTCTGGCATTGTCGGCGGCATCATGCTGGCGCTAGGGAGAGCGATGGGCGAGACGATGGCAGTGACGATGGTGATTGGTAACTCTGACACGATTAAGTCAGCCTCAATTCTGTCTCAAGGCTCCACGGTGGCTTCGCTGCTGGCAAACCAGTTTGCTGAGGCAGGTGGGCTACAGGTTGCTTCACTGATGTATGCAGCCCTTGTGCTGTTTTTCCTGACGCTGGTGGTGAACGTGTTAGCTGAAATTATTGTTCGTCGGTTTAGCTTGAAGCTCTAGTTTTTGACTGAGGAAAGCACTGAAGGGTTATTTGACTAAAGCTCACGCCGCTTTGAGCGTGGAATCTGGTAACACCCGTTTAGTTATTTGGAATGAAGAAAAGGTTGAGATGACGAATCCAGACTTGACGGCTACCCCTTCAGTAGAGCGCGACATGAAGCGCTCTCCGAACTCCCCCCGGACGTTGTTTTCGTCCATGATGACCGCTGTTGCTTACGCGTGTGCTGTCATCGCGTTGATTCCTCTAGTGGCGGTACTTTCTTACGTGCTCATCAACGGTTTTGCACGGTTGGGTCCCGCACTATTTGTTCAACTTCCGCCAGCTCCTGGTTTAACAGGGGGTGGCTTTGGCAACGCCTTCCTCGGCACCCTCACTACAGTGGGTATTTCTGCTGCCCTCAGCATTCCGTTTGGCGTGATGGCTGCAATCTACCTCTCAGAATATGCTAGAGGCACAAAACTGGCAGACGTGATCGACTTTTTCACAAACGTTTTGAGTGGTGTACCGTCGATCGTCGTGGGTGCTTTTGCCTACTCGTTGGTGGTGTTGACAACGGGTCGTTTCTCAGCGGTAGCTGGCGGTGTTGCGCTGGCGGTGCTGATGCTGCCGACGATCGTGCGCACATCGGCAGAAGCGTTGGAGGCAGTGTCCAACGACTATCGGCAGGCAGCCGTTGGGCTGGGAGCCACGCGGATTCAAACAACGTTGAAGATTGTCTTACCAGCAGCGATTCCATCGATTTTGACCGGGGTGATGTTGGCCATTGCTCGTGCGGCTGGTGAAACAGCACCTGTTCTCTTTACTGCCTCGTTTAGCCGCTACTGGAACTCGGGCTTGAGCCTGAACCCACTGAATGTTAATCCTGCTACGTACTTCACGAACGGCATCTGGGAACCAACCGCTACAATGTCAAGATTGGTATTTGACTTTGCAACGGCTCCTTACAAAAATCAGCAGGAGCTTGCATGGGCGGGTTCGCTGGTACTTGTGGCATTGGTTCTAGTGACAAGTATTCTCTCACGGTGGATTACAAGTCGGCGTAAGTAGTGACCTAACACGCTAAGGGCGATCGCTGGCTGTCGGCAGATCGTTAGCGTGCTGGACAAGATGGGATCGCAAGCCTCTAAACTTCCTATCCGTTTTGACACCGCTCAGGGCAATTAATTTTAGTGACTTTAAGTCTTGTTGAACGGCAACCACTCACCCCCTTTAGACCTATGACGACAAATATCCAAAGCACCGCCCGCCAAACTGAAACGGTTTTTCGGACTGAAAATCTCAATATCTATTACGGTAGTTTTTTGGCAGTGAAGGATGTCTCGATCGAGATTCCAAAGCACAGTATTACTGCCTTCATTGGTCCTTCTGGCTGTGGTAAAAGTACTGTCATTCGCTGCTTTAACCGATTGAATGATCTGATTAAGATCTTTCATATCGACGGCAAAATTTTCTATCGTGATCAAGATCTGTATGCTCCCGATATTGATCCAGTGGAAGTGCGGCGGCAGATTGGCATGGTATTTCAAAAGCCCAACCCCTTTCCAAAGTCCATCTACGAGAACATCGCCTTTGGTCCTCGGTTGGTTGGCTATAAGGGCGACATGGACGAGTTGGTGGAGCGTTCTCTTAAGCAAGCCTCCTTATGGGAAGACGTGAAAGACAAGCTGAATGCGATGGGTACAGATTTATCTGGTGGTCAGCAGCAGCGGTTGTGTATTGCGCGTGCCATAGCGGTGCAGCCAGATGTGATTTTAATGGATGAACCCTGTGCAGCGCTTGACCCGATTTCTACGCTAAAAATTGAGGATCTACTGCAAGAGCTGAAAGAACGCTACACGATCGTCATTGTGACCCACAACATGCAGCAGGCATCACGAGCATCCGATTTCACCGCGTTTTATAACGTGGAAGCGAATGCAAAGGGTCAACGTACTGGCTACATCGTGGAATACGATCGCACGGAAGTGATCTTTCAGGCTCCGAAGAATCAATCGACCCAAGAATATGTCAGCGGTCGCTTCGGCTAGGGTGAGGTTATTCGCTACCAGCGATTCAAGCAACCCCGTCGGAAGACTCGTGATCCCGGCTCCTGATCGCGATAGTATAAGTGATGTCCGAAACCTTATAGAAGGCTGAACTGTTATTTACTCCTTTTCGCGAATCCTTATGAAGCGCTTTCTTTCCGTTCTCCTGGCTGTTTTGATCAGCTTGATTGGTTTCACCCAGGCTGCAAGTGCGGCGACTGCCTTAACTGGCGACTATCGACAAGACACGGCGGCGGTCGTTAGTAGCCTCAAAGCATCGATCCAACTACCCGATGATTCTCCCGATCGTAGCGCTGCCCAAACGGAAGCACGTCAGTTCATCAATGACTTCACCGCTCGCTATCGACGCGATGGTTCTGTTGCCAAGCTGAGTTCCTACACCACCATGAGAACGGTCTTGAACTCGTTGGCGGGGCATTACAGCTCCTATCCCAATCGCCCAGTACCCAAAAAGCTGCGCGATCGCCTGGAGCAAGAGTTTAAGCAAATTGAGCTTTCTTTGAGCCGGGGCTCTTAGTTAAAGCCGTCTTGCTTTCATGCTTTAGTTTGATAAACGCCTGCGAGGTGACATTACAAAGATATCCTCGCAGGCAATTTCAGTGTCTAGCGCTGGACAATTTCGTAAGCACTGTCCCGATCAGGCTCAACTTTGAGGAGACCCGTGAGCAGTGAGGCTGGGCGCTGGCTGTAGGGCCACGCAAAGGCATGGCGGAAGGCAGCATCCTGACAGGCTTGTAGTTGCTCAAAGCCAATGATGTCATGCGTGAGCAGGCTTTCATACTCAAACGGCAGACGAACATTGTGTAAGCCTGCGTTATCGGTACAGATGGCGATGTCAACACCAGCGTCAAAGCAGCGATCAAACACAACCTTAAGCTGTGAGATGTCCTCTAACGTCCCAGTTTGCAGATACGTAGTTGGGCAGACTTCCAGGCATTGTCCACGCTCCGCGACCTCTTTGAGCAGATGCGGATGCTGCAAGGGAATCTGGATGCCGTGCCCAATCCGCATTAAATAGGGCAGTAGCTCTGGATAGCAGCCTTCTCTGGTTTCATATAGGTGTCCAGTGGTGTTCAGCCCCAGCGATCGCGCATAGGCATACAGCTCGACAAACTCTTCCAACCGCTCACCGTAGTGATTGTCGCCACCTGCCACATCGATCGCGCACACATAATCGGGCGACTGTGCTGCCAAATCAACGATCGCCCGGTTGACCGCATAGGGTAACCGCGAGTGCATACACAAGATTTGGCTCGTGACGATGGGGTATTCATTCAGCCGACTGGCTTTACCGACGATCGACACAATCTCTGCCATCATATCAATGCGCTGTGATTGAGGCAGATGGTCGGGCGTACGCAGGTACGGCGTGTAGCGCAGCTCCAGATAAGCCAGGTTCTCAAAAATGTACGCCCCTCGCATCAAGCGGTAGATAAAGTACGGCAGTGCTTCCGCCGTTTGCACCGATTCCACCAGCGTGTGCAACTCCAAATACTCGTCTAGGGTGCTACGGGGTCGTGTATAAAAATCTTCAAATTCAGGGTAGGCGGGAAAGCGTTGTGCCAAGTCAGAATCATTCCGTTGCAAATACCGCCACAAAATCCGGGGGACAACAGAGCCTCCAAGGTGACGGTGTAGTTCAGCGTATAAAGCCACAAGCACCTCTTTAGGGTAAAAATAAGGGGTTTTAGTCTAAACTGAATGCCGATATTGGCAGCATTCCGTGGGAACACGGGTAAATCATTTGTGATATCCTAGCGAATCCCCCCAAGGGTCAAGAATTTCCAAAGCCCTATCAAGCCGAATTCAGCCATATGACTGAGTGTTGCGAATCACCTTTTTTACATTGCCATTGACACCTGTGTCTAATGCTGCCGATAATGAATGTTTGTGAAAACTCTAGCGCTGATCTAAACTCTTGGCTAACGTTGTTGTCATCGGTGCCCAGTGGGGCGATGAAGGAAAAGGAAAAATTACGGATCTGCTGAGCAAGTCGGCAGATGTCGTCGTTCGCTACCAAGGCGGTGTCAATGCGGGGCACACCGTTGTTGTTAACGATCAAATCTTTAAGCTGCATCTGATCCCGTCAGGCATTCTGCACCCTGACACGGAGTGCATCATTGGCTCTGGCACTGTGATTGATCCTAAAGTGTTGATTGGAGAGCTTGACCAGCTAGAGACGCTGAACGTGTCTACCAAGAACTTGCTGATTTCTGAAACAGCGCATGTGACAATGCCGTATCATCGGTTGATTGATCAGGCATCCGAAGAGCGGCGCGGCGAACATAAAATCGGCACGACGGGGCGGGGCATTGGTCCCACCTATGCAGATAAATCTGAGCGCACAGGCATTCGGGTGATTGACCTGATGGACACCGATTCGCTGCGGAAGAAGCTGCGCTGGACGGTGGAGTACAAGAACGTCATTTTAGAAAAGCTCTATGAGCTGCCGCCATTGGATGCGGAGACTGTCATTGCCGAGTACCTGGAGTACGCCGATCGCCTGCGTCCACATGTCATCGATAGCTCGCTCCGCATTTACGATGCCATTCAGCACAAGCGCAACATTTTATTTGAAGGCGCACAGGGAACCCTGCTTGATCTGGATCACGGCACTTATCCCTACGTTACCTCCTCCAACCCAGTGGCTGGGGGCGCTTGCATTGGTACGGGTGTCGGACCGACGATGATCGATCGGGTCATTGGCGTTGCAAAAGCGTATACGACCCGTGTCGGCGAAGGTCCCTTTCCCACCGAACTTCATGGCACAATGGGGGAGTTGCTGTGCGCTCGTGGCGCAGAATTCGGTACCACCACTGGACGGAAGCGCCGCTGTGGCTGGTTTGATGCAGTGATTGGTCGTTATGCCGTCCGCATCAATGGTCTGGATTGTCTAGCAATTACTAAACTTGATGTGCTGGACGAACTGGAGGAAATCAATATCTGCGTCGCTTACGAAGTCGATGGCATCATCTGTCACGATTTTCCCAGCAACTCGCGCAAGTTTTCTCGCTGTCAGCCAGTCTACAAAGTGGTTCCTGGCTGGAAACAGTCTACGGCTGACTGTCGATCGCTCAGCGACTTGCCTCAAGCAGCGCTCGCTTACCTCAAAATGCTGGCAGAGCTAATGGAGGTGCCGATCGCGATCGTGTCTCTCGGTGCCAGCCGCGACCAGACCATCATTGTCGAAGACCCTATCCACGGCCCCAAACGTGCCCTTTTGTACACCAATGGCGCAGTGCCAAATGAAGCGCACAAGCTAGAAGTCTGATTTTGAACGGCTAAAGGATGAAGGCTAGAGGATAAAAAACTTCCTCTAGGGTTCATCTTTTAGCCCTTAGCTTTTCCCCTTACTCCCCTAATTCACCATGGAACTCACGCTCGAATGTCAAACTCGCCCTGCTGGTAGCAAGGCAAATGCCCTCCGCCGCGCTGGCTTGATCCCCGCTGTGCTGTACGGTCATAAAGGTGCAGAATCCGTTTCTCTGACCGTTAAAGCAAAGACGGCTGAACTGCTGGTGCGCGATGCCTCTGTCAATAACACGCTGATTCAGGTGGATGTGCCTGAGTTGCCATGGAAAGGCAAAGCCTTGTTACGCGAGGTGCATTCTCATCCTTGGCGTGGCTACGTCTATCACCTGAGCTTCTTTTCGGTTGGCTCTCAAGAGTCTCTAGATGTCGATGTGCCCATTAACCTCGTAGGCGAAGCGACGGGTGTGAAGAACAGCGGTGGCTCGATCGACCAGGGTCTAACTGAGCTTCGCGTTCGTTGCGCGCCCGATCTCATTCCAGAATCAATTGAAATTGATGTCACTGGTCTGGACGTTGGCGATTCACTGCACGTCCATGAACTCTCGCTCCCAGAGGGTGTGGCGGCATTGGGTGAACCCGATCGCGTTGTGGTAACGGTTCTGGCACCATCGAGTGCCGTGGCAGCCGAGGCAGCAGCAGAAGAAGCAGCGGCAGCATCAGCGTCTACAGCAGGATCTTAAGCGCATCGAATTCCATCATGATCTTAAAGGGTATCCATCATCGATGGATACCCTTTAAGCGTTAAAAGCAGTGAGCGATACCCTTTAAGACGGTTACCGTCATGGCCTTTGACAATCTTTGTAAACTCCTATCAGAGAAGTACCCCGATCGCTTTGCAGCCTGGATTTTAGGTGCAGCCCCAGCGTCAGTAAAGGTGCTGAGAACTGAGTTGAGCATCGAACCCATTCGAGCTGATTCGGTCACACTTTTGCAAACTCAAGAGCGCATCCTACACCTGGAATTTCAGGTGAAGCTCGAGTCCGATCCCCCGCTACCGCTGAGGATGCTGGACTACTGGGTCAGGCTGCACCGCCTTTATCGGTTGCCTGTAACCCAAGTCGTCGTTTTGCTCCTTCCTCCGTCAGAAAGTGCAGTCATTGAGACAGCCTTTGTCCTTGAGGCAACACGGCACGAGTATCGAGTGATTCGCCTTTGGGAAGAAGACCCAACAATCTTTTTGGAGGACGTTGCCTTATTACCGCTGGCATCGCTGGCGGCAACTGTTGCACCGGAGCAACTTCTTGATCAGGTTGCTCAACAAGTTAATAGGATAGAATCAACGCAACAGCGACAGCAAGTTTCCGCTTACACACAGCTACTAGCAGGACTACGCTTCAAGAAAGCGTTGGTGCAGCAAATGTTTCGGGAGGGCATGATGAGGGAGTCGGTTATCTACCAGGAGATCCTTCAGGAAGGGCGGCAAGAGGGGCGGCAAGAAGGGCGGCAAGAAGGGCGGCAAGAAGGCGAATTACTTCTGGTGCTACGGTTGCTAGCTAAACGATTCGGCACGATCGACGAACCCACCCGAGCGCGAATCTCTACTTTACCTCTCTTACTCCTAGAAGATTTGGGAGAAGCCCTGCTTGATTTCTCTGAGCCAAATGATCTGATCATCTGGCTACAAACGCATCAGCCTTGAAGGACGATTGTTCTTAATGCCTCTACCCATGCGCCTGCTAGGCGAAATTTAAGACTTTTGCAACGGTTTGGACATCCTTATCACCACGCCCGGAGCAGTTGATGACGATACGGGGACTGCCAGAAAGCTGAGAGCAGAGAGGTTCGAGGTAGGCGATCGCGTGGGCAGTTTCCAGTGCTGGAATAATGCCTTCCAGTTGGGATAAACGCTGAAATGCTGCCAGCGCTTCAGCATCTGTGATGCTGTAGTATTCTGCCCGTCCCAGATCTTTGAGATAGCTGTGTTCGGGACCTACACCGGGGTAATCCAAGCCTGCACTGATGGAGTGCGCTTCTGTCACCTGACCGTCTTCGTCTTGCAGCAGATAGCTCATCGCACCGTGTAGGACGCCAACTCGTCCCCGCGTCAGCGTTGCCGCATGTCTTTCTGTGTTGACACCTTCGCCTGCCGCCTCAATGCCAATCATGCGAATTGTGGGTTCATCGACGAACTCATGAAACAGCCCGATCGCGTTAGAGCCACCACCCACACACGCCAACAAAATATCTGGCAAGCCGCCCCACTTCTCCTGGCACTGCACACGGGTTTCTTGCCCAATCACCGCATGAAAGTCGCGCACAATCATGGGGTAGGGATGAGGACCCGCTACAGAGCCGAGAATGTAATGCGTATCCTCTACATTCGTTACCCAGTCACGAATCGCTTCTGAGGTGGCATCTTTCAGTGTTCCAGTGCCCGCTTCAACAGGAGAGACCTCTGCACCCATCAGCCGCATCCGAAACACATTCAATGACTGCCGCTCCATGTCATGCACGCCCATGTAGATGACGCACTTCAGCCCAAAGCGAGCACATACGGTTGCAGTTGCCACACCATGCTGACCAGCACCCGTTTCGGCAATCACGCGCTGTTTACCCATCCGCCTTGCCAGCAACACTTGTGCCAAAGCATTGTTAATCTTATGAGCGCCCGTGTGGTTCAAGTCTTCGCGCTTCAGGTAAATTTGCGCGCCTGTGCCGTCTGGTCGGGCGTAATGAGCAGTCAGCCGTTCAGCAAAATAGAGCGGGCTGGGTCTGCCGACATAATCGCGCAAGAGACCCTGAAGTTCCTGCTGAAAACCGGGATCGGCGCGATACTGCTGAAACGCTGCCTCTAACTCAGTCAACGCAGGCATCAGCGTTTCGGGGACATACTTACCACCGAATTTGCCAAACCGCCCCAGTGCATCGGGACGATTTGGCGGTAGAGCGGCTGTCGTTTGAAAAGGGGCGAGGCGAGGCGTTGTAGTCACAGGTCTATAGCAATGTGGATTAGCTTTTATTATACGTCTGAGATTGAGAGGCATTGAGGTGAAGGCAGGATTCTGCTTTGATTGTGGTGGGTCGATCGCTCAAAAACATCCGTTGGGGCTATATGTGAGTATCCTGCACAATGCAAAAGTCAAAGTCCTTGCTTAAAGTACCGCAGGCGCTTGAGCACTTAATCCTCCCGATCGAACCGATGGAGGAGAAAATCCAGGGCAGCCGCATGAAGCTGTTGATACACTGGATTGCGACGAATGGCTTCGCGATCGCGCGGATGCGGAAAAGGCACGTACAGAATTTCGCCGATCGTCGCCTCTGGTCCGTTGGTCATTAAAACAAGGCGATCGCTCATGTAAATCGCTTCATCAATATCATGCGTAACCATCATGACTGCCTGACGTTGATGCTCCCAAAGTTTGAGCACTTGTTGTTGCAGTTTGCCACGAGTCAGCGCATCCAACGCACCAAACGGTTCATCCATGAGCAAAATTTTTGGACGCACGACCAAGGCACGGGCGATGCCAACCCGCTGCTTCATCCCGCCAGACAGTTGATCGGGGTACTTCGCCGCCGCCGCCGTAAGATTCACCATGTCTAAATGTTCGTTGACCAGATCGGCTTTGGCAGCAGGCGGCAAGGATTCAAACACCTCGTCTACCGCAAGGCGAATGTTTTGGCGTACCGTGAGCCAGGGCAACAGACAGTATTGCTGAAACACCATCATGCGATCAGATCCCGGTTTATCAATTGGTTGACCTTCCAGGCGAATACTGCCCTGAGTGATTGGCTCTAACCCTGCCACCAGCCGTAACAGCGTCGATTTGCCGCAGCCAGAATGTCCCACGATCGCTACAAATTCTTGTTCGCCGAGCGTCAAGTTGATGTTGTCCAGCACGATCGCTCGTCCACCCCGAGCGGTTGGATACGCTTTGACGAGATTCTCAATGGCCAGAAAGGCAGTCGATGTAGCCTCTGGACGCAATTCATGCGCAGGCTGAGGAGAAAAATTGAGCATCAGAACCTCCTGTGGAATACGTTTCAGAGTCAGCTCACTTTGGTCTAAGTAAGATAGATGGTGGTCGGTTGGTTGGCACGAATCTCAAAGCTTTTGAGATACCCATGCAGGTCGCTGGGATCAAACGCCTTGTTGTCGATAAACAACGCACCCGGTTCAACTTTGTAATCCTCTTTGGGACATGCAATGCCCAACTCTGCGGCAATGTCTCGATACAGGTCGGTACGCCATGCCTGACGCGCAATTTGTTCTGCCTGGGGCGGAATGGCAGGAATTTGCCCCCACCTTGCTGCTTGAGTCATCAGCCAGAGGCTTTGGGATTGCCAGAGAAACGTCGAGTGATTGTTGGGAATACTGCCTTCTGCGGTTGCCAGGTCGGCAGGCAGGTCAAAAAAGATCGTGGTCTCATCTGATTTGTTCACAAGGCGCGATCGCCCGTCAAACCCACCGTAATCGTATGTGCCCAAAATACCGGGACGAGTCAGCTTGAGTTTTGCGCCCGTAAACGATCGCTCTGATATCAGTTCTGCCACCTCTTGCCGATGGTTGGGATCGCTGCAATAACGACAGGCTTCAATCATGGCTTTCACCAGCGATCGATAGGTCTTGGGATTTTCGTGGATGAAGGAATCCTGCACGGCTAACACGCGATCGGGATGCCCCCGCCAGATTTCGTGCCCTTGTGCAAACGTAAAGCCAATGCCTTCATTGCCCTTAAGCGCACGAGTATTCCAGGGTTCAGCGACCATATATGCCTGCATCGCCCCAATCCGCATATTGACCAACATCTGCGGCGGCGGCACCACCATAATGCGAAATTCTTCGAGCGGGTTGATGCCCACAGCCGCAATCAAATAGCGCACAAAATATTCGTAGATCGCGGAACTCAGCACCACCGCCATGATGCGCTTCTCGGAGGGCAGGTTGCTGAAATAGCGATGAAAGTCCCGGCTAAAGGCTTCCAAGTTGCCATTATATTCCCGCCAGGGACGTAAGCCTGCCTCCCACATGGCACGGTTCATGGTAATTGCGTTGCCGTGTCGGTGAATGGTCATCGCCGCACAGAGCGGGGCATGTCTGGCACCCTCCGCCCCAGTGCGTGCATTTGTTACAGCACCAGAAACAACGGGAGCGGCATCAAGGCGACCAAAAATAATGCCATCACGCGCCGTTGCCCAACTGGCTTCACGGTTGAGTTTGACGTTCAAACCGTATTTGCGAAAGAAGCCTTTCTTCCAGGCGATCGCAAACGGCGCACAATCATTCACAGGCACATAGCCAATCACAAGATTGGGCTTTTCCAGTGTCTTAGCATTAACGATCGGTTCAACTGCCAGCGCTTCCGACGTTGACGCTGATGGGCTGCGATCGCCATCGATATTGAGTGAAAAAAGTGCTGCACCTGTAAGCGATGCCCCGGTTGCAGTGAGAAATTTGCGCCGTGACCAGCGTTCACGATCATGCATAGTGTGTTGCTCGATGAAGAACTTACCCACAGCTACGGGGTGGGTAGCCGTTAGTTGATGGCTAGCGCGTAGTTAATTGATGGCTAGCGCGTTAGTTAATTGATGGCTAGCGCGTTAGTTAATTGATGGCTAGCGCGTTAGTTAATTGATGGCTAGCGCCAAGCTGTCAGGGTTGCTTTGGGAGTGCTCAAGGCTTAAAGCTTCGGTGTCAACGCGCTCGCTATCATTGCGATCGCAACGCTCAAAAAGCACCGACTCATGCTTGCACTGGTCGATGGGTGACGGCTTCTTGAAGCTTGCAAAGCAGCCAATCAAGAATCAATCCTGTAAGACCGATCAAGACAACTGCCAGAAAGACGGCACTCAGGTTTAAGCGGCTCCACTCATCCCACACAAAAAAGCCAATACCAACACCACCCGTCAGCATTTCAACTGCCACAATCACCAACCACGCCACACCAAGACTGATACGTAACCCAGTGAAAATATAGTCCAAGCTGGCTGGCAAAATAATCTTTGTAAGCTGCCGCCAGCGAGGCATTTCTAGCACTTGAGAAACATCAATGTAGTCTTGAGGCACGCTCGAAACACCCAATGCCGTATTGATGACGGTTGACCAAAGAGAGGTGATGAAAATCACAAAAATAGCGGATGGATCCGCCAGATTAAAGATTGCCAATGCGATCGGCAGCCACGCCAGCGGGGAAACGGGCTTGAAGACTTGAATGAGCGGATTGAGCGCCAGATAAGCAGGACGATAAAGCCCGATCAGAAACCCGATGGGCACAGCGACGATCGCCCCCAACACAAACCCAATTAGAACGCGACGAATGCTCGCCAACAAAAGCCAGCCGATGCCCAGATTGCCGGGACCCCGCCTGTAAAAGGGATGGGTGATGGCATCCCAGTTTGCTGTTAACGCTTGCCAAGGTGTTGGCATAATCTCGCTTCTAACAGTAGCAAGCAACCACCATAAAGCGAGAACGCCTGCAAAACCAGCGATCGGCAAAAGCACCGTATCTCTTAAAAGCAATGTGCGAAAGCGTTTAGCCGTCGCGTAGCTGGCATCCGCTACCAGACTTAGCAGCAATGTCATGGCTTGCACCTCATTTCATCAGAAGGTTTCTGTCACTGAGTGCCCAGTCAAGAAGTCTGATGAAACCGACACTGCATAGAAACAGGCATCAAACGCTGCTACTACGAAGCAATCATCAATCAGTCTTCTCTCAATGCCTACGAGGTTAGCTGTCGGGCTAGGGTTGAGAGATACCCTTGATCAAAGCGTTCGCCAGATCGGCAAAGCGTCTTTGAAAATACGCCCCATACTTTCGGGTAACGTTGGTTCCCCCGCTTTTTGCTCTGTCTTAAGCGTTGTAGACTTAAAATGCCAGAGGTCAAATTAGGCTGACTATTCAGTTAAACAAAAGCTAGCACTAAATGCTTCAGTTTTCAACGCTCCGCTTGAAAAATCCCCTAAAGTAAGGCTCTGAAGCCCTTCAATCTTTCAGCTTGCTTCTTATCGTTAGTTACTTCTTCAGCCAGTAGCCGCATTCTAGAAGTCGGCGATCGGACTCTGACTAGCCTTCACGTTTTCCCTCATGCCTGATCGATTGCCCCTTCCCAAACCGACGGTTACTCCTTTCATCCCGCACCACGACTTGATCGAGGAACTCGATTTGATGATTCGGGCACACTACCCGTTGCTTTACATTGTGGCGGTAGAAGAAGAGCCTGTAGAGGCAGTCTTGCAGCAAGTCGCAGCAAAAGTACAGCCCCAGCGTCATGTGCTGCTATGGGACGTTGTGCGTGGTTGGAGTGACAACGGGTCTGCGAAAGGAAGCGTGATGGCAGCGCTCGATCGCATCGCCAAAGCACCCGCAAAGGAGGAGACCATCTTCGTACTCTATGACCTCCATCCACTGTTACAAAACGCAACCAGCGACAAAAATGCTCCCGTTGTGCGCGAGATCAAGAACCTTGCGAAAGATCTGAAGCGTACTCGTAAAACATTGGTGTTGATCAGCCATACGTTAGCGCTACCAACCGAATTGAGCGAAGAAGTCACCGTCATTGATTTTCCCTTACCGAACCCGCAAGAAATTGATCACCTCATCTCGCAACTGGTGGTGCCCGAAAAGCTGAAGGTGACGGGGCTGGCGCGAGAACAACTGGTCAAAGCCTGTCAGGGATTAAGCGGGACTCGCATTCAGCGTGTGTTGGCAAGAGCGTTGGCAGCCCGACAGCACGTGACTGAAGCGGACATTAGCGGTGTGCTGGAAGCCAAGAGGCAAGCCATCCGACAGACCGGCATCCTGGAATTTTTCACGGTGCGAGAGTCACTGAAGCATGTGGGTGGGCTAGAGCACCTGAAGCAGTGGGTGCAGACGCGGCAAGATGTGTTTACCGAAGAGGCGCGGCGCTACGGCATTCGCAATCCCAAAGGTGTGTTGCTGGTAGGCATTCAAGGCACGGGAAAATCGCTTTCGGCAAAGACGATCGCCCACGAATGGCGGCTTCCTCTACTCCGGCTCGATTCGGGACGCTTGTTTGGCGGTATTGTCGGCGAAAGTGAAAGCCGAGTGCGTCAGATGATTCAAATTGCAGAGGCGATCGCGCCTTGCGTACTGTGGATTGACGAAATCGACAAAGCTTTTGGCAATATCAACAGTGGTTCAGATGGCGATTCGGGCACCAGTCGTCGCGTGTTTGGTAGCCTGATTACGTGGATGCAGGAGAAGACCAGCCCTGTCTTCATCGTCGCCACCGCTAATAATGTGCAAATTCTGCCTGCTGAGCTGCTGCGGAAAGGACGCTTTGACGAAATTTTCTTTCTCAATCTGCCCACCGAACCAGAACGCCAGGACATTTTCAGAGTGCATCTGCAACGGTTGCGTCCCACGCGCTTACGCGAATTTGACTGTGGGCTGCTGGCACGACAGGCAAAGAATTTTAGCGGTGCCGAAATTGAGCAGGTCATCATCGATGCGATGCACCAGGCGTTTGGTCGCGGTTCCAGCGGGCAGCGGCAGGATTTCACCACAGAGGATATTGTACGATCGATCGAAGAAACGGTTCCCCTCGCCGCGATCGCCCGCGACCAAATCGAAGCCCTCAAACAGTGGGCAGCCGAAGCAGGCGCACGTACTGCCTCACAAGATGTGCAGCTTGTTGAAGAACTGAAGCGACTCACCATTCAGAGAGGGATGAGGGATGAGGGGAAAGTATGAAGTATGAAGTATGAAGGATAAGTTTTGAGTTTGGAACAATCCCCTGCCGCCTCCGCTTCCCCTGCCGCCCCCGCCTTCATCTTTTAGCCTTCATCCTTTAGCCTTCATCCTTTATCCCTCATCCTTTCCCCTCCCATGTCCCACTTCACTGCCATCAAAACTCAAATCAAAGATGCCGCTGCGTTGGTGAAAGCGCTGTCGGATGTCGGCTTTAAGCAGGTCGAGGTGCATGATACTGCCCAGCATCTTTATGGTTTTCAGGGCGACATTCGATCGCAAACGGCAGAGGTGATTATTCGGCGCAAGCATATTGGCGGTGCCAGCAATGATATGGGCTTCCAGCGACAGACGGATGGCACGTTTGAAGCGATGATCTCGGAGTACGATCGCCGCCAATACTCTCAACAGTGGCTTAATCAGGTGACGCAACGCTACGGGTATCATGTCTTGATGGCAACAGCACCCGCTCAAGGTTTTACGGTAGAAGAAGAGGACGTGTTGGCAGATGGCACGATCCGAGTTGTGGTCGGACGATGGGCGTGAATTGCCAAGCATCTTGGCGTTCCAAGTTTGAAGGTCAAAGTTTTGAGCTTTGAGGCTGGAGCGCCGTGTTTCGCTCTCGAAGTTCCGTGCTGAAGGGTCGGCGTTTCGAGTGCAGACGGTGACGTTTCGGGTGCTGTAGGATGCTTCTGCAAAGCAGTAGGCGGAGTTTTAAGCTGTGAGGGTGCAGCTTCAGGTCTGTAAGTCGGAATTTTGAGACCAGAAGCAGATCGAGCGATAGTTTAAGTGCGATCGTCTGACTGCCTTGCTAGCAATGGCGCTGCCTGGAGGAGTGCCTGCGTGTAAGGATGTTGAGGGTGCGTAAAAATGTCCTGCGTTGACCCCAACTCGACGATTTTGCCTGCGTTCATCACCGCAATGCGATCGCAGAAAAACCTTGCCACCCAGAGGTCATGCGTAATAAACAAGTAGGTCAGGTGAAACTCGTGCTTTAAGTCTTGCATGAGCGCCAGAACCTGTGTCTGCACGCTGGCATCCAGCATACTGACGGGTTCATCGCAGATCAGCAGTTGCGGGTGCGTGATCAGGGCGCGCGCGATCGCCACTCGCTGTTGCTGTCCGCCCGAAAGTTGCGCCGGATAGCGATCGTAAAAGGACGACCCTGGACTCAAACCCACGCGCTCTAACATGTCCATGACCTGCCTCTTTGCCACAGGAGGAGCGGCTAATTGGTGAATCCGCAGCGGATCGGCAATGCTTTCCCCTACTGTCATCATGGGATTTAAACACGCATGTGGGTCTTGAAACACCATCTGCATTTGCCGCCGCTGCCGTCGCATTGCCTGCCGAGACAACCCGATCAGGTTCTGCCCCAAAAACTCTACCTTGCCTGCCGTCGGGCGAATCAACTGCAAAATTGTGCGCGATAACGTACTTTTGCCACAGCCCGACTCCCCCACCAAACCCAGCGTTTCGCCAGGATACAAATCCAAGGTAATGCCATCGACCGCTTTAATCGTCTGGCCAGCCGATGAAAACAAGCGGGTAATGAAATTTTGCTCCAACGTATAGTGTTGCGTCAGATTTTCGAGATGAAGCAACGGCACAGCAGATTGATTCCTGGTTGCTAGATCAGCCGTTTCCTCACTCCTTACTCCTCTCTCCTCACCCCTCACCCCTCTCCCTAAATCAACCGCTTGAAGATGCAATACCGCGTTCAACAGCGATCGCGTGTACTCGTGCTGAGGCGTTTGCAACACAGCCTGAGTCGCGCCCGTTTCCACAAACTTGCCGCCATACATCACCGCGATGCGATCGCAATATTCGCCAATCATCGCCAGATCGTGAGAAATGATCAGCAGCGCCATTTGCCGTTCCGCGCAGAGCCGCGTGAGTTCGCGCAAAATTTGGGCGGCGACGGTGACATCCAGGCTCGTGGTGGGTTCATCCGCCACGATGAGTTTAGGATTCAGCAGCAGCGCCAGCGCGATCGCCACCCGTTGCCGCATCCCACCACTAAACTCGTGGGGATACTGTGACCAGCGACTAGCAGGAATGTTGACGGCTTCCAGTGTAGCGATCGCCTGCGCTTTTGCCTGTCGCCGAGCAAGCCTGGGCTGGTGCGAGCGTAGCGTCTCTACGCAGTGATCCCCGATCGTCATCAGCGGGTCAAGGCGCGTCATGGGGTCTTGAAAAATCAACGCCACAGCTTCGCCTCGAAAGCGCCGTAATGCCGCCGCCGAGAAGTCAAAAACAGATTGACCGGCAAACGTTACCTGTCCCGAAATAGAGGTGTCTTCAGGCAGCAGCCGCATGACGGCTCTTCCCAGCGTACTCTTGCCGCAGCCAGACTCTCCCACAAGCCCCAGTTTTTCCCCAGGATTCAGGCTAAACGAAACATCGTCCACTGCCCACGCGATCGCATCCGCTCCATGCCGAGGATACGCCACCCGTAAACGATCGACCTGAAATAGAGCGTCTGTCCTGGAGTTAGTCATCAGCTATAAGCGCCTAAAGCAATCATCAATGCCCCTGAGACTGTTTGGGTTGGGTCGCTTCTTGGGTCGCTGTAAAAGGACTATCACCAGGGGCGGCGCTTAGACTGAGCGTGCCATTGAGGGTTTGTTGCGCGATCGTGCCCTGAATTTTCACTTCACCCTGGCATTGTGGCAGATAGGTTGCTGCGCCCTGTAACGTAAGCCGTTTACCATCCCAGTTTCCAGTCATTGCAGGACGTTCGGCTGCACGTCTGCCCAGTGTCTCAGCCGCATCAGCCGCAAGCAGCGACCCGGTTAAGTAAACGCCAGACTGCTGTACCAACAAAATTAGCTGCTCCGACTTCAAGCATCCCGGCAGAGCTTGGGCGGGAATCTGGTAGCGACCATCAATTTTTTGAGCCGCTTTCAGATTCGCTTCGCCATACGCAGTGACAACACTAAATAGAATGACGACAAAAGAAAGCGCGCCACCGTAAAAGCTGAGAGATTTGAGACTGAAATGATTGCCCATGTGCTGGCTGTTAGTTATTAGTTGCTGGTTGTTAGAAGACAGAGGGCAGGCGGTAGGGAAGCAAGGGAGATGAGAAGGAAACCCGAAGCTCAACAATCTCTACCACGAAAGCACTATGCAAAACTTCCCCTACGCCTCTGCTTCCCCGGCTTCTCATCTGCATCCCTTTGCTACGTCAGCGCTTCTGACTGATCTGCTTCACGCTCCGTCTCTTCTACGGCGCTTAAAACCGATGACAGGTGTGCAGTCACTTGACTGTAACGGCGGGTGATGAGTAGTGAGGAATGGCATTGTACTGCCAGTTGGTCAGCGTAGAAGCCTAATGTTTGGCGTTCTAGTCCCCATTCGCGACTGGCTCCGGCGATCGTTAGGTCTGCCGCTGCCGACGCTTCAACGACTGCTTCAACGGGGTTGCTGGATTCGATCTGGGGCGTATGAATACGATCGCGCACTGAAGCAGGTAGTTGCTCCATCAACGTGCGAAACTCGTAGGTACGCTCGTTCGCTTGATGGCTCTGGGTAACGCTCAGAATGGTGAGCGTGGAGTCTTGGGAGTTCACCAGAATGCGTAGGGCAATTTCGAGACCGAGATCGTTGTGGATGTTGGAGACGTAGGGCACCAGGAGCTTTTGAAGTTTGCTCTGCTGACGATCGACAAAGACCGCAACATCCGTGCGGGCAGTGCTGAGAATTTGCCCCACCCGACCACCCAGACGATTCCGGCTAAAGGCAGGGCGATGCCATCCCAATAAGATGAGATCGGCGCGATCGTTCTCGGCAACTCGGACTGCCTCTTGCGCCACATCCGTCGCTACCCGAATGATCGGACGAATGACTGAGCGCACTTGCGGTGGCTCCAAACTGGCGACCAGTTCAGCCATACGCTGCTCCCGTTCGGCGATCAGCCGTTCTGCCTCTGCGGGTGTGCTACCAAACGCATATTCTTCATCCAGTTGAATCAGACTTAAAGGATAAATAGCAGCAGACATGGGAATTTTGGGCGACTCTGGGTCACCCAGCGCGATCGTCACTGCCAGTTGAATCAACCCCTTCTGAGTGCTGGGGTTTGAAATGGGGACAAGAATGCGGTAATCAGGCTCAATGTCGTCCCCAAGCGGCTGCACAACATCCTGGCGAATGAGCCGTTTGGGGTACACCCACTCCAGCAGTGGCGATGTCATGAACGTTGTAACCAGCGCCATAATCACCAGCATCGTAAAAAGCAGCGGCGAGATGACATTCAGGCTCAGACCAATATTCAGTACAATCAGCTCGGTCAAGCCCCGCGTATTCATGAGCCAGCCTAACGCCGCCGATTCTCGCTTGTCGATGCCAGAAAATCTGGCGGCAAAGTAAGTGCCAAAATATTTGCCCACGATCGCCACCGCCACCACTAGCCCACACAACAGCCACAGAAATGGACTATTGAGCAAGCCGATTTGAGTCCGTAGTCCACTGTAGGCAAAGAAAATGGGCAGCAAAAACGTCAGCACAAAATCTTCTGTTTTTTGCGCCAGTTCTCGCGTTAGCCCTGGATGTTTTGGCATGACTGCGCCAATCAAAAAGGCACCAAAAATCAGGTGAATGCCAATCAACTCGGTGATGAGCGCTGAAACAACAACCCCGATGTAGATGACTGCCAGCACAAACTGATTTAACCGTCCGCTGCGATCGTAATAATTAGCAAAATTTTTCAGAAACTTCCGTCCCACCGTCACCATAAAGACGATGTAAAGCAGCGACAGCAACACGGTTGGAATCGCCCCGGTCATGCTGTTGGTGCGGGTCACTGCGATCGCCAGCGCCAGCAAGCACCATGCCGTCACATCATCGACAGCCGCACAGGTTAACGCCAGCGACCCCAGCCGCGTACTCTGGAGGTTGTTCTCTGTCAAAATACGCGCCAAGACTGGAAACGCTGTAATCGACATCGCTGCACCCAAAAAGAGTGCAAAGGCAGTAAACGAGACGCTGCCACTCGACACCAGCGGATACAGCAACAGCGCCAGCACTGTCCCCAGCGAAAACGGCACCAAAATGCTGACGTGAGAAACTAAAACAGCGATATTAAGCTGACTCTTGAGGTACTTCGGGTCTAGCTCCAGCCCAATCAAAAACATGAAAAAGATCAGCCCAATCTGAGATAGCACATTCAGAAAAGGAATGGTCTCCGGTGGAAAAAGCCCAGCCGCCACACTGGGTGCAAGCAGCCCCAGCAAAGAAGGTCCGAGCATCACTCCAGCAACAATCTCACCAATCACCAGCGGTTGGTTGAGCCGACGAAAGCCTAAACCAACCAAGCGGGAAAGCCCGATGACGATCACGATTTCGATGAGAACCTGAACAACGATGTCGAGTTTCATGAGGATGGGAGAGTTTTGAGTTTTGCGTTGGCAGAGAGGGATAACGTTTTGAGTTCGTTCTGTTTTCTGTTTCCTCTTGCCGTTTACTTTGTACCTTCTACCGTTTGCCTCATCTAACAACTAACAACCCTTTAGTCTTCTAAGCGTCTGGCAATTGCAATGATCGCCCGCGCCAAGTCCAGCCCCAGCCAGTTTCCGTTTTAATGATCGAGGCAATTGCGATCGCTGCCACCAGCGCGCCGCCCATACCAGATAGCCACCAATAGCGCGTGGGAATGGCAGAAGCGCTACCGCCAGACCGTCGAATATCATAGTGCAGCAAAATTGCCGTGATCGAACTGCCAGCGATCAGAAAATCGACGACACTTACTGTATCGATCGCGGTTTTACAGAGAACCACTACAAGCCCTAGCCAGGGGATGGCGTACAGCATCAACATGGTGACGGCAAAGAGGCTGACTGCTGTAAGGTTGCGCTGCGTGCCCAGGTAGAGATTTTTTGTCCAGCCTTCCCAAAGTGCCGCGAAGGAACGATACATGCGCACGGTTGCCAAATCGTTAGCCAGCAAAAGCTCCAGCTTTAAGCCACTCGCTTTAATGCGCCGTGCCAGTTCGACATCTTCAACCACTTGGCTGGCGACAGCCCGATGCCCCCCAATCTTTTGATAGGCAGACTGACGAAACAGCATGAATGGTCCCGCCGCAAAAACGGTTTCGGTCGCAGGATCGGCAACGGCTGCAAAATCAAGCTCCGCAAGCAGTTGGTTCATCAGTATGGGCTGCACTAGCCATTCTGCAAGACAGCCACAGATGATCGCCGGACTACAGGTGAGCAAATCTAACTGCTTTGCTTCTGCTTCCTGAACAGCAGCCGCGATCGCTCCCGGCTTTAACCGGACATCGGCATCCAAAAACAGCAAAAACTCGCCTGTTGCTTGCTCTGCTGCCTGCGTACATGCCCAGTTCTTGCCCATCCAGAGTTCCTGAGCGGGTCTGGGTTTGCCTGCCAGCACTTGTAGGCGCGGCTCGTTGAGCGTTGCCTGAAGCGTTTGAGCGATCGTCAAGGTGGCATCGCTAGACTGGTCATCCACGACCCAAACTTCTACTGGTGCCGCTGAACGGGTCGTTTCCTGTAAAACAGACCGCACACACGCTTCTACGTTATCCGCTTCGTTGTAAACAGGAATGATCACTGAAACAGAAGCGATGGCTAACGGAGTACGTTGCTCGTGCGCTGTTGCCGCACTAGCGTCATCGGCTGCGATCGTCAGGTGGGGAGCCATTGCAGCCATGCGGCGTAATTTGGCGGCATAGAGCGAGACTCCGACCAGGGCGATCACGACTAGCGCAAGTACTATCAATGTTTTAGCTACTGATGGGCATCAAGCGAAACGAGTGGGTCGATCGCAGACTTCCTTCGAGAAGATCTGCCAGTAAAGGTGCCTCGCCACCCACGACTCGCATCAACTGCTGGTCATCAGCATTCTAAGGGATTCTGTCAGACAGTGCGATAGTTCCTAATGCCCGTTCGTCTTCAATTCGCTTCGGCTTCAAAGCACGGTTCTTGAGCAACAGCCTTACATAGAAAATTTTTCCTAAGAAGGATTGCTTTCTTTAGAAAAGATTTAGATTCCCTGCTTATAATTTGTACAGACATCTTCGTCATGCTTCACAGTTGTAAGCAATCAGCACCTTTACTTCCTTGAGCGATGCCCCGGATACTCGTCATCGACGATGACCCTGTAATTTCAGAACTCGTCGCCGTAAACCTTGAAATGGCAGGCTACGACGTAAGCCAGGCGGCTGATGGCGTTAAGGGTCAAGCGATTGCTTTACAGCTACAGCCCGATCTAGTCATGCTCGATTTGATGCTACCTAAAGTCGATGGCTTCACCGTTTGCCAGCGTCTACGCCGCGACGAGCGCACAGCCGATATTCCTGTTTTGATACTAACGGCGCTGAGTCAGACGCAAAATAAGGTAGAAGGCTTTAATGCGGGTGCCGATGATTATCTCACCAAGCCCTTTGAAATTGAGGAAATGCTGGCGCGCGTACGGGCGCTGCTACGTCGCACCGATCGCATTCCGCAAGCCGCCAAGCACAGTGAAATCCTAAACTATGGTTCCTTAACCCTGGTGCCGGAACGCTTTGAAGTGCTTTGGTTTGACCAGACCGTGAAGCTGACTCACCTGGAGTTTGAGCTGCTGCATTGCCTGCTGCAACGGCACGGTCAAACGGTCTCACCCAGCGAAATTTTGAAAGAAGTGTGGGGCTACGACCCCAATGATGACATTGAAACGATCCGGGTACATGTTCGCCATCTCAGAACCAAGCTAGAACCTGATCCACGCCATCCCCGCTATATCAAAACTGTGTATGGTGCAGGCTACTGTTTAGAACTGCCAGCAGCCGGGAAGAACGTGGAGAGCGACGAATCGTTAGTGGGTTAACGCGTTGACTCAGCCCTATCGCTTTGGTTGGTTTGATTGGTTCTGTCTCTGGTATCCTCCCGGTTGGCTAATTTTGTTCAACCGTCATTGGCAGCACTACAAACCTGATGAGGGCGGCTGGCGGTGGCTAGAATACGGACTGTTTCTGCTTCCAGGTGGGTTTTATCTGGCGCTGCTACTGCGCTGGCTACGCCTCAAGGTGCGATCGCTCGTGCAATCGCCCGCAACAATCCTCAACACCGAACCTGATCCGGTCTACCAAAAAGCGTTTCAGCAAGAAATTCTCACGCCGATCGTCAGCCGTTATTTTCGCGCCACACTGCTTGACGTTGAGAATCTGCCTGAAAAAGGTTCATTGATTGTGGCGATGAACCATGCTGGCATGTGCTTTCCGTGGGATTTTGTGAGTCTGGGTCTCTTGCTGAGCCAGCAGCGTGATTGGCAGATACAGCCGCTGGCGCACCCCATCTTTTTTGACCATCCCTGGCTCATGTGGTGGCTCCCAAAGGGATGGACGCAGGTGCTGGGCGGTGTACGGGCAGAGCGACAAAGTTTTGAGGCGGCGACCAATGCCAGCCATGCCGAACCGCGTGTTTTGCTGTACGCGCCCGAAGGTTGGCGAGGGTTGAGCAAAGGCTGGCAGCAGCGCTATCACTTGGCAACGTTTGATCCCAGCTTTTTGCGGCTAAGTTTACGCGATCGCGTTCCAGTACTGCCGATCGTTTGCATTGGCAGCGAGTCGTTGCATCCACTGACCGTTAACATACCCTGGCTGGCACGTTGGTTGGGGATGCCATTGTTTCCGCTGTCGCCGCTAGTGCTGGTATTTGTGCTGTTTCCTTCAATGGGTGTCTGGGCAAGGCGTACTCGCTTGCAGTACTACATTCAGCCAGTGGAGCAGCCCTGGAAGCAAGTGCAACCAAACGGTAAAACGCAAGCGCGTCTGACGTATCAAATGGCAGAGGCACTGCGATCGCGCTTGCAAACCGTTATTGAAAAGGTGAGGAGCAAGGAGTGAGCGGTAAGGAGTGAAAAAGTTTTGAGTTCATTCTGCCTTTTGTCTTCTGACTCCTGGCTCCTGACTTCTACCTTCTGCCCTCTACTTCAAGCCCTTTCTACTGGCAAACTCAGGCTAAAGCGGCTACCATGACCGATGTGGGACGTGACGGTCAAATCGCCGCCATGCAGTTGAGCAAGTTTGCGGGCAAGTGCAAGCCCCAGCCCAGTGCCCTGGTATTTTTTGTCTAACCCGCTATCCAATTGTTGAAAGGGCTGAAACAGAATGGGAAGATCCTGCTGGGCAATGCCGATGCCCGTATCGGTAATGTGAAATTGTACAAAGGCTGCTGGAGCACGGTCTGCGGTACTCTGATCCGTTTGGCTTGCAGCCTTCACCTGTTCCACTGCCAGTGTGACCGTTCCTTCTTCAGTGAATTTAACCGCATTTGAGAGCAGATTGACAAGAATTTGTTTAAGGCGGCGGCTATCAGCGGTGAGCGTTGCCACGTCAGGAGCGATCGCCAATACAATCTGCAACCCCTTGTTATTTGCCTGCTCTCGGATAAAGGAAAGACAGGTAATACAGAGTTCTTTGACCTCGATCGTTTGTAGCATGAGTTCATCTCGCCCTGCTTCGATTTTCGACAAATCCAGCAGGTCATTGATCAGCGACAGGAGGTGATCGCCGCACACCGCAATATTTTCGAGGTATTGCTGCTGTTTGGCGTTCAGGGGTCCAAAAATTTGCTTCAGGAGAAGGCTAGAAAAGCCCAAAATGCCCGTGAGGGGTGTGCGCAATTCGTGGCTCATGTTTGCAAGAAATTCGCTTTTGGCGCTGTTGGCAGCTTCAGAAAGCTGTTTTTCGCGCTCTAGCTCCTGGGTGCGTACCTGTACAAGCTGCTCCAACCGCTCATAGCTTTGGGCGTTGTAAAGCGCGATCGCCGCCTGATCGCCAATTTGCTGTAGCAGGTGAATTTCACCGTCTGTGAACTGCCGTTGGGCGATAGTATTGAGGCAAATGCCGCCAAAGAGCTGATCGCGAATGAATATCGGTACGCTAACCACTGACTTGGCTTGGTAGTCGTGGTTGTGGAGCAGCCTGCTTGGAGTGGGTTCGAGCGCAGCATAAACTGGCGCATGCAAGACGTGCTTAGTGTAGAAGTCAGCCTGTGGGTCTAACAAATCTGACCACTCTGCCAGCGGGAATGTGAGGTTGAGCATGGACAGCATGGTATTAGCTGCCTGCCACTCCTCGACAATGTGAATCTGGTCACCCCGAATGGCAAAAATGAAGGCTCGATCGACGGTAAGACAGGTGCCTGTTAGACGAGTAATTTCTTGCAAAATATACTCTGGGTCAAGGCTGGAGTTAAGAATGCAGGCGATCTGATTGAGCAACTGTTCGCGTTGTGCCTGCTGTTGTACTTGGTTAAAGAGTTGCGCCTGATAAATGGCGATCGCGCATTGATCCGCGATCGCCTTCACCATCGCTATTTCGTCTGCTGTCCAAGTGCGATCGCGATCGCATTGATACAAAGACAGACAGCCCAGAAACTCTTGTTGATAGATCAAAGGCACGAGCAAAAAGGCATGGGTGCGATACTCTACCGCTAGTGCCCGCGCCTCCACCCGTTGAATTTGATCAACCGCATCCACGACAACCAGTTCGCCCTGCCTCAAAGATTTTTCATACTGCAAGAACATTGCACAAGGCTGAGCCAACAACGCTCTCCAGGCGTGAGGCGCTTCACTCATCGTGCGAACCTTCATCTCACCGCTCATGTCTGGGCACACAACAAGGCAACAGCTAAGGCAGAGAGCCTCCCGTACCATATCAACCGTCGTTTGCAGCACCTCATGCAGCACCAGGGTTTCGCGCATCGCCTGCACAATGCGATTGATGATGGTTTCTCGTTGTGCTTGCTGACGAATTTGCACCATGACTGACTGCTGCTGGCGACGCAGCTCAAATTCGTGTAGCGATCGCTTCAGTACTGTGGGCAAACGAAACAGACGATCTTTCAGCACATAATCTGTCATGCCTGCCTTAATGCACTCTACAGCCGCTTCTTCGCCCAGACTGCCTGTAATTAAAATAAACGGAATTTGTTGTTCCGACTGTTGCAGCAGGCTCAAGACTTGATTGCCCGTAAACCCTTTCAGCCGATAATCCGACAGCACCACGTCCCAAGAGCGAGTTTGCAATAAATGCTCACAGTCTGCAAGCGTATCCGCCACTTCGCAAGCAACCTCAACCTGTGCCGCTGCCAACGCCAAAGTAATCAACTCAGCATCGACTGGCTCGTCCTCTACAATTAGCGCACGCAGATTTGATGACATTGCTAACCCTACCTGAAGCGTTGACTGCTGACACTCGGACATAGCAAAAACTTCAAGAAGGAAACAGCGGGGGCTTGTTCAGTAGCATCCAGTAAAGCCCAACGTCCCGCGCCACATCTAAAAACTGCTGAAAATCTAGAGGTTTCACAATGTAGCTATTAACCCCTAAATCGTAGCAAGTATTTAGATCACTGTCTTCTTCAGAAGCGGTCATGACGACGACCACGAGCCGTTGTGTGCGGGGATGGTTACGTAACGTTTGCAAGACGCGTATGCCACTAATTTTGGGTAGCTTCAGGTCAAGCAAAACGAGGCGTAGTAGCGAACGCGGTGGGCTGTCTTCTTGACCGAGTAAATAGTGCAGCGCCTGTTCACCGTCCGTTACAAGATCAATCTGATTCACCAGGTTATAGTTGCGAAACGCCAGCCACATCAGCTCTACATCGTTCGGATCGTCCTCGACTACTAGGATGCGGGTGGGTTCGAGCTGCGAGATACCGTCATTTGCCTGAGTCATGAGCTTTCTTGAACGCTTTAAGCTTACGCCTTTCAACTAATGGGCAGTTGCAACCACGTTGAAAGTTCGTATGCCAGCCAGTCTAGTTCTGGTGTTGTCAACGGTGGATGACTGCGAAGTTCATACTTTTGTGTGCCTGCCCAAACTGCAAGCTGGGATTCACTATCACCATGTTCGCCGCCAGCTTTGCGGTACTCAAGCCGACTCACCTGGTTGCGGGGTGCAGTCTGAGGACGACCAGACTGAAAGCCCAAGCGTCTACTGGTAAACGAAATTTGCTGTGGGTCAATGTGGAGGTGAGCTTGTCCTAATAGAGACGGCAACAGAATTTCTAAGCTGTTTGCCTCTTTGACAAGAGAAATTTTGGTCTCAGTGGGTTTGATAACGGGCGCGATCGTCGTGGGTCTCCGTCCTCCCTGCTCTAAGGCTGACAGTGCTTCTTGGGCTGATTTTGCCCGTCGCTCCAGGTTTGGATCGGTTAACCATTCCAGCCATTCCACATAGGCTGGACTGAGCTGAGCAATCTTTTCAAAATCAATTTTTACGCCTTTGTGAGGCAGGCTAGAGGGGTGAGCACCTGCCAGCATTGCGGTAAGAGTCGCACCCAGACTGTAGAGATCGGAGGCAGGAAGCGCACGTCCGCTAAATTGTTCTGGCGGCATGTAGCCGTAGGTGCCCACTACCGTAAAAGCGCTAGTGTCGCCACTGCTTGTTAGCGCTTTGACCGACCCAAAATCGACCAGGTACGCCTGACGGTTTGCTAACAGGATATTGCTGGGTTTGATATCACGATGCACGATCGGTGGGTGCTGCCCATGCAGGTAGACCAGTATATGCAGTAGCGCTTTAGCAAGCTGTTTGGTTTCTGCTTCCGTAAACAGCCGTCGCTCTTGTAGGCACTGCTCTAGCGATTTGCCTTCAACATAGGTTTGAATGAGAGCTAGTGCCTTGTCATTGGGCAGTTGGTGCTCAAAAAAGCCCAGATAGCGAGGAATTGCCGGATGCGAGAGGGACTTAAGGATCTCAACCTCACGCTCAAACAGCTTTAAATCGTCCCATTCAAGCGCATCATCCAAAAACAGCAGCTTGATGACCACCCGTTCTTGAGTGGTGAGGTCACGGGCAAGCAATGTCCAACGTCCGGTTTGTTTACCAATCTGCCGCTCGACTTCGTAGCGATCGCCTAATATTTGCCCAGCCATCGTCTACCCCCATTGCCTATGGTTTGGTTATAACTCTGGCAACGATGAACAGCAACGGGATTTTTAGGGTTGTTCAGAGTTATTAACATCTGTATGAAGCGTTCGATCGCCGCACGATCACAATTTTTGGTTCACTAATGTGGTCAAAGCAACGGGCTACAAACAGTTTCTAGCCCAGTCAGACGTACCTTCCGGCGGTTCAAACCAATGCGCGACGGAGAAACGGTAGTAAGGCATCGCTGACTTTCTCATGCCAATCTTCTTGAGGATAATGCCCTACTTCCTCCAGTTCCACCCATTCTGCCTCTGGAAGCGAATCAGTAAATTGTTTTGCCATGTCTAGCGGCAACCACGGATCGCGGTTCCCCCAAGCAACCAGAAGGGGGCGATGCCATTGCTGAAACCCTGCTTCAAGTTCTGCTGTTACCTGTTGAAGCTGAAGCTTTTGAATGGTTGCCAGCAGTGCTCGTCCTGCGTCGGAACTCCGCAGAAACGGTCGCCGATAAACATCAAGATCAGCATCTTCGACCCGGTAGCCGCCGCCCCCTTCTAGCGTCCGATCGACCAGCAGTGGATCTTGAGTCATCATGTCGCCGACTAAAGGCAAGCCCAACTGCCGCAGCTTCCAGGGCAGCTTGGCAGCCGTGGTTAACGGGGTATTGAGAATGGCAACGCGATCGATCTGCTCTGGATGGCGGAGCGCATACTGCAACCCCACCGAACCCAAAAACCCCTGCACAACCAGCGAAAAGTGCTCAAGCGCCATCGCCTGGAGAAATGCTTCTAGCGCTTGGAGGAATGCCTCCGGGGTGTAGGCAAAATCGCGACGATCGGGCTGTGCGGAAAAGCCAGAGCCAATCCAATCCGGCGCGATCGTCCGAAAGCCCTGATGCGCTAGTGCAGGCAAAATCTTACGCCAACTGTAGCTTTGCGCCGGAATGCCATGCAGCAGCAACACAGGCGATCGGTCAGTCTTGCCCAGCGGTTTCGCCTCACGGTAGAACCACGTTAAGTTGCCAACCTCAATCCAACGCTCATCGGTTACCACAATGCTTGCTACGCTCCGTCTTGTTGCCTGAGCTTACCGTTTGATGGGATCACAGAGCAAGCATGAAGATTGTGAGCGTTTGGCTGTGAGAGTGCTGCTCTGTTTGCTGGATGCCGCTCGTCATGCCTCTGAGGATGGGTCAAACCTCGATCGATCACCGCTTACACAGTGAATTTTTATTAAAACCACTTTTTGTAGCTTTAGATACAGAATTTTCTGTTATATTGGTTAGCAGGAGCAATAAATAAAGCAGAAGGGAGAACAATGATGTCTACACAAGATCAAGCACGCGCACTTGCAAGCCGTCATCAATACGCCGTCAAGAACCGCGAACAGTCTGTATTGAGCCGGATGGCTGCTGAAATTGGCGTATCGAGCGAAACCGCTGTGCGCAACCAGCCTCGTAGCGCTGGCATGAGCTAAAAGGCAATTAGTCTAGTGATTCTAGCTATTGGGAAGGTGGGCATTATCTAATGAGATGGTGCCCACCTTCGCTTTTTAAGTGGCTTTTACGGGTTTAAACTCTGGCAACTTGGCGCAAGGATTGAATGGTGGCGATCGCACACTCTGCCACTCGATCGATTTCTTGCTCAGTATTAAACCGTCCAATGCCGAACCGAATGGAAGCATACGCCAGGACGCTGTCACGTCCCAATGCTTCCAGCACATGAGACGGCGCAATGCTTTTTGAGGAGCAGGCAGATCCAGAAGAAACGGCAACAACAGGCTGTAGACCTAAAAGTAGCGCCTGTCCATCCACACCTGCAACGCTGATATTCAAGTTTCCGGCTAACCGTTTCGTTGGATGACCGTTGAGACCGATCCCATTGAGCTGACTGAGTGGCTGCCAGAGACGATCGCGCAGTTGTGCCACGCGTTCAGTCTCGTGAGGCATTTCGGCGATCGCCAACGCTACCGCCTTTGCAAAACCAACGATTTGAGGCACGTATAGCGTACCCGATCGCAGCCCGCGTTCGTGTCCACCGCCATGCAATTGTGGTGCCAGTTGTACTCTGGGATTGCGTCGCCGCACGTACAGCGCACCCACGCCTTTGGGACCGTAAACTTTATGCGCCGTCAAAGACATTAGATCAATGTGCATGGCTTCGACATCGAGGGGAATCTTGCCGATCGCCTGTGCCGCATCCGTATGGAACAAAACCTGACGCTCATGACACAGCGCCCCGATCGCGGCTAACGGCTGCAAGACCCCAATTTCGTTATTGGCTGCCATCACCGAAACCAGGATTGTCTCTGGTCGAAGCGCTCGCTCCAGGGTTGCCAAAGCGAGCAGCCCATCCGTTTGTACAGGCAGAACCGTCACGTCAAACCCCAGCGTTTGCAAGTAACGGCAGGGGTCGAGCACCGCACTGTGCTCAGTCGCAACGGTAATGATATGACGACCTTTGTTAAGGTACGCTTCTGCAACTCCCTTAATCGCCAAATTATTCGCTTCCGTCGCTCCGCTAGTGAAGATAATCTCTTCAGGCGCTGCGCCGATCGCGCACGCCAATGTCTCTCTAGCTTGCTGGACGGCTGCGTCTGCCTCCCAACCATAAAGGTGACCAGAACTCGCAGCATTGCCAAAGTGCTCTGTGAAGTACGGGAGCATTGCTGCTATGACGAGCGGGTCAACGGGTGTGGTGGCGTGACAATCTAGATAAATCGGGCGTTGCACCATACAAAACTCTCAGTAATGCCGCAGGTTCTCATAGTCTAGCCGCTAGACTGCAAAGACTTAGCTCCTAAGATTCAAAGTGATTGACGGCGATCCATTCGCTTTCTAAGCTTAGAATAAGATTAAAGAGTGTAAAGAAAGATTACGCTTGTGTGTCGCTATATTCTTACGGTCAAGCCAACATTCCCCATGCTCCATCCTTCCGTTGTCACAGGGCGATCGCTACAGCCTCAGTTCAAGCCACTTTTGCATTATGCAGCCGCCTTTTTGTTAGCGCTGGCACTTTGGATGAGTCCCCTCAATGGGTTAGAGCACTCAGCAGCCTATGCCTACAACAACCCAGAGCTGCTACCAGCGGTGCAAACGCCGATTATTGATTTAGCAAAAGCGCTCACGGGTGAACAGGAAGCGACGCTGGCAAAGGATTTGGAGGACTTTGAGCAGGAAACGGGCTGGAAGCTGCGGGTGCTCACTCAGTTTGAGCGCACACCGGGTATCGCCGTGAAAAAATATTGGGGACTGGATGATCACAGCGTCTTACTGGTTGCTGACCCACGCGGCGGTAATCTCCTCAACTTCAGCGTGGGAGACGATTTTTACCCACTGATGCCCCGAACTTTTTGGATCGAACTGCAAACCCGTTTTGGCAACCAGTTTTTTGTGCGTGAACACGGCGAAGACCAATCGATTTTAGAAGCGCTCTCGTCCATCAAAACGTGCTTGCGTCGGGGTGGTTGTCTGGTTGTCCCTGGATTGCCTCCAGAGCAGTGGATTCTGACGCTAATCTCATCGGTTGTCGGTGGCGTTGTCTGTGGTTTTGCTGCTAAACCTCGCAAAGAGGGACAAATTGTGGCGTGGCAGTGGGCGCTGATTTTCTCGCCGCTATGGGGCATTCTCTTCATTGCTTTTGGCATTGGTCCTGTCGTCACCCGCACGTCTGATTGGCTGCCACTGTTCCGCAATGTGGCTGGTTTCCTGGTCGGTGCCCTGGCTGCTTACTTAGCGCCTGTGCTTAGCCGTCCTCCTTCTGAAGCGTAGTTTGGCTTCAATACGGTTTTACATTGGCATGGCAGCGACGCAAGCATAAATAATCGCCATTTGAGGCTGGCACGTGTAGGCTATTTACCACGGGCTAACGTTTTTCGGAAAGGGTCGCAATGGAATGGCACGCAACGGACGCTCAAAGTCTGGCGATTATCGATCGTGAAATCGGTGAACACATCTTTTCACCCGCTGAATATGAGATTTTGCGCCGCGTCGTTTATGCAACGGCTGACTTTGAATACAAGTCTCTCATTCGGTTCTCAGATGCAGCACTCCAATCTGGAGCCGCCGCTCTTGCAGCACGAAGTACGATCGTGGTCGATGTGCCAATGGTACAGGTAGGCATTACCACCAATATCCAGAATACGTTTGCCAACCCTGTGTATTGCAGCATGGAGGCACTCACCCGTCCTCAGAAGGAGAAAACTCGCGCTGCCTGGGGCATTGAGACGCTGGCTCGACGGTATCCCGAAGGCGTTTTTGTGGTGGGTCAGGCGCAAACCGCATTGACTGCCTTAGTGGATTTGATTGAGGCAGAAGAAATTCGCCCCGCGCTCATCGTTGCAACCCCGTCTGGCTTTATCAATGTCGAGAGTGCCAAGGAGCGGTTAGCCGATTCGCTCATTCCTCACATTCGCATCGTTGGACGCAAAGGTAGTGCCGTTGTCGCCGCCGCGATCGTCAACGGTTTGGTTGATCTGGCATGGCAAGCCTATGGGCGAGAACAAAGCGGTGTGATGTAAAAGAACCCTTTATTGATCGCGTTTACCAGTCAACCGAAGGACGGCGACGGGACGATCGACGCGGACGACGACTAAGTTCGATCGCGCCACCTCGTTCTGTGTCTTCATAGCGCTCTCGTGAGGGGCTGTCACGCTCTGGCTCAAATTGATCGCTGCGATCGCGTGCGTTCAACTTCCGGCTAACGTCTACAAACGACTCGTGCAACAGCAAGGGATAATCACTCACCCAAAGGTTGTGATTGGGAATATAAATGTCTGACGTTTTGCTGATCCGTCCGAGATCGCCCCGGTTAGACATCACCACCATTTCGGCAATGTCACCCATCGCGATCGCCTGATAATTACGCTTCAGCGGCACCTGTAGCCGACTGGTAAAACCCGACTCATCACCCACAACGAGATTCAAGCGTCGCTCACGGTTTTCTACAATCACCAGTTCACCGCGTTCGTTGACGGTTTCCTCTTTGCCAATCAGTTCTTCTGTGAGGTAAACATCGACCACTTCCCCTTGCCAAAAGCCGCTGTAGGGATATTTCCGACACTCAATATTCTTGAGGCTTGCCCATAGCACAGGTCCCCAGAGCCAGTACAACCCAGTAACAATGCCTGACAGAAAGCGAATAAAGCCAAAACCTTCCCCTAACAAACCACTCAGCAACAGAATGACCGTCACACCCCCAATGGAAATTAAAAGCCGCAGCAGCAACGCCGGAAATTTCCCCCAGCAATAAATGTACTGCGGACCTGTAGCCACCGCAGGAATCAAATTTTCAAACGTCTTACGAGTCAGTGGAATAAGCATGGCTTTGGCTGAGTGGGCGCGATCGCAAGCAAACTGCTACGAGCCTAACATTAGACACATCAATCAGCCTACTGTCGGGCGATCGTCACGACAACCAGAGGCTGCCATTGAATCTGCTAAGGATCGTGGATTAAATAAAACCGACAAATTGTTCGTAGGTAGGGGCGCACAGCCGTGCGCCCCTACGGCAAACGCCGAGGTGATTAAATTCTTGTTCCTCGAGGGACTGCAAGCCGTCTTTAGTCCCTTAAGTGGACTTGGCTCTGTGAGCGCGAACTTGCAGTGCAGCGCGGATGGCAACGCGGCGAAGAAGTTTTAAAGCACTGCCTAGCCAAAAGCGTGAATCTACGGACATAAAGAGGGTGCCAGGGGGCGATCGACCGCCTTAACTTGAGTACTCTATCGGATGGTTTTAGCAAAGCAAGGAACCAGAATTGATATAGATCTGAGGAACGCATTCGGAAAAGCTAAAGGGCTAGGGGGCAACTATGCTCATTTAGCTTTTGCGTTTAGGAAAGCGTGCTTACAGGCAGACTGCCTGACCCTGGGGGCTTATTAGGGTCAGGCAATTTTTTGACAATTTTTGTCTAGACTTAAGTTCGAGCAGCGATCGCAGGGTGTTGGAACGGAACGCCCACCATTAAAAAATTCGCTTGCTTTCGCATCAAACGATTGCGAACTTTTGTAAAAATTTAGTTGGTTTTCTCGGTTCGACCTGACAAAGAAGAGTGTCGTGCCTTGGTCGTAACCGTCAATGAATGAACTGGATCAACAGCTCAGCCAGTTAATCTGCCATACGTGTGCTCACGCTAAAAGCAGCCTGGAGCGCCGCAACAGCCTGGATCAACTCATTCGGCAACTGATGGCATCAGGAAAGCTCTGGCGCAGGGCTGACATTCCAGAGGCTGACTTCCAGGAGATCTTGCAAAAAAGCTGGATCTACCTCTGCGGCAATCTGTGCGAAGCGACAACTGCTGCCACGCCGTACGATGCCACGCGATCGAGCGTCCTCACCTGGATTAATGCCTATATTAAAATGCGCGTGCTGGACTATCGCCTGGACATAGAGCGGGTGAAGCAGCAGCGGGCAACTGCAAAGACGATGGACGACGGCAATGTGCTTGATCCGATCGAACTAATTCCATCACCCGTTGACCCGCCACCGATGCTGCAAGAAGTTCTAGCGTGGGTGGAGCGAGACAGCAACGTGTTACGGCGTATTTATTTGCGCGATCGTCCAGATGTTAACGGCAAGACCTTGATTCTGCGCCGCTTACCGCCTCATGAAACGCCCTGGAAACAATTAGCACAAGAATTTAGGGTTTCCGAGACCAGCTTGCAAGGATTTTACCGTCAGCAGTGTTTACCGCGCTTAAAAGACGCTGGCAGAGAGCTTGGTTACCTCTAGGGACTCAGTGCTGTTAGCCCATTGTCAATTCAACCTTCAATCTCTGAATCATGACTATGCCAACCCGCTCATCCACTACCGTCGTGCCGATCGCGGCTGTCGATCGACAAACGGCGCTCAGGTTTGCTCAGCAGCAGCCCACCCGTGAAAAAGCAACGCAGGTATATCGCAACACGCTGGCGGTGTTAGCTGCAAGGCACTGCCTGGATCTGTTAAAAATCCCGACAAACTTAGAGGCAAGCGATTGCTGGAACCCGTTTAGTCGTCTGGTGGCTGATGTGGCTGATTTGCCAGTGATTGGCTCAGGCAGTTTAGAATGCCGTCCCGTCAGCCCGGAGGCACAGCACTGCGATGTGCCACCGGAGGCGTTAGAGAACCGCATTGGCTACCTCGTAGTACAGCTTGACCCATCCTGCCAGGAGGCGACGATGTTGGGGTTTGCGTCCAGCGCGATCGGTGAAAGCCTTGCGCTCAAGCAACTGCACCCACTTGAAGCGCTACTCATCCATCTAGAGGCACTCAGCACACAACAGACGGTCACGCCGTTCGTGCAGCTTAGCCAGTGGTTGCATAAGGTTGTAGAGAGTGGCAAGGAGGCACACCATTCCCACAGTGGACTTGTCTGGCAGACGGTGGACACGTGGTTGGGAAGGCTGCCTGAACCTGCCTTTGCCTTCCGCTCGTTTCAAGACATTGCCCTTGCGAAGCCAGAGCGGATGCAACAAATCATCGAACAACTGTATGCAAGTCAGCGGCTTGGACACCCCCAAGCGGACATCGTTCCGCTCCCTTCCGATGCCGATTTTAAGGCAGCGTTAGTGCAACTCATCCGAACCACTGCCGATGAGGAAGTGCGTTGGAAGGCGGCAGAAATTTTGTGGACGATCGATCCAGGTAATCCTGCAAGCGGCATGAGACGAGTGTTAGATCTAGGTTTATTGCTGGCGCGACAGCCGATCGTACTCATGGTGGCAATTTTACAGCCGGACGTTGATACTACATCGGCTCTAGAGTCTCGTTTCTCGATCTTGGCGCGAGTCTATCCACTGGCGGCGGAAGGCTACTTACCTCCAGCCTTGCAGTTGGCGGTTCTGGGTCAGGATGGTAGTCTCGGACTGGAAACCCAGTCACGGGAACGAGACAATTACATTCAGCTCAAGTTGAGGGGCACATTGGGCGAACAGTTTAGTCTTCGACTTTGCTTGGCGAATGAAGTGATTACGGAATCGTTTGCGATTTAATGTGTGCTTCGACGTGTGCTTTAGATGTGTGCTTTGGATAGTAGGTTCTAAAACCGATGGGTACCGTTCGCAACAAGCTGATTGTGTTGGACGTGGTGGAAGGAGATTTCGATCGCGGCTTCCGTGTGTTCCTTCGCATCAGTGACAGCGTTGAGTTTGAAGGACGCTTACCCCCCGCGCCAGACATGCCACAGCTTTATACCCGCTGGCAAGAGGCTTACTACCGCTGGGGTGAAAAGCATCGCTGGGGAAGAGCCATGCGCTTAGATTTCCCTCCGCAGACGACGAATGTTTCCCATTGGGATGATTGCAACCATGCGGCGAGCGCCTTGCAAGAGGCGTTAAAGCAGTGGTTTGATCAACCGGATATGTGGAGACTGGTCTTACACATTGTCGAGAAGGCGGGACGGCACAACCCCTCGCGGTTGATTATCCGCACGCACGATCGCTGGTTACGCCGACTGCCCTGGCACCTCTGGCACCTGCTGCATGAGCTGCCCCGGTTAGAAATTGGCATCAGCGCTCAGATGTCTCAAACGTCCAAACGGCTGAGCAATCCAGTGAAGCTTCTGGCAGTGCTGGGCAACAGTGAGGGGATTGACACTCAAGTGGACTTAACGTTGCTGGATACGTTGCCCCATGCGGTGGTGCATCGCTTAGTGCAACCCACCCGTGAGAGCCTGGACAAGCACCTGTATGAACACCACTGGGATATGCTCTTTTTCGCGGGACATAGCCGCAGCGAGGTGAATGGTGAAACCGGGGTTATCTGGCTTAACGAGACCGATCGCCTGCCCCTCAGCGACCTCAAGCATGCCCTGGAACACGCGGTGCAGCACGGCTTGCAGTTGGCAATCTTCAATTCCTGCGATGGCTTGGGGTTGGCACGCGATCTAGAAAACTCCCAGATCCCTTACCTGATCGTGATGCGGGAACCCGTGCCCGATCGCATCGCTCAGATGTTTCTGGCATACTTCCTCAAAGCCTTTGCTCAGGGCAAACCGTTTCACCTGGCTGTGCGGCAAGCCAGAGAGCGACTTCAGAGTTTGGAACCCCGCTATCCCTATGCGTCCTGGTTGCCTGTCATTTGCCAAAATCCGGCTGCGCCCGTCCTCAAGTATCCCCGCTACAATCCGCTCAAACTGGCGGCGATCGTCGCTACCAGCGCCACTGCCCTGATCGGCATGGCAATGCTGCTACAGCAATGGCAGCAGGATAGCCAGATGCGTGCCCGCACGAGCCTGGGAGAACGCGTGTTGGTGACATCAAGCGTCAATACAGATAAAGCAGCGGGTGTGACGGCATTCAGCCGAGGCGATTTCAGCACGGCTGCTAAACGGTTTGAGCGCTCACTTCAGCAAAATCACAACGATCCAGAAGCCCGGATTTACCTGAACAATGCTCTGATTGGGACGCACAGTGCCCTCAAGATTGCGGTCAGCGTCCCCATTGGCAGCAACACAAATGTGGCTCAAGAGATTCTGCGCGGCGTTGCCCAGGCACAGGAGGCGACGAATCGGCAGGGTGGCATTGGCGGGCAGCGGCTCAAGGTAGAGATTACCAATGATGATAATGACCCGGCGATCGCCAAGCTCATTGCCGCCCGCTTAGTGAACGATCCGCAGGTGTTAGCGGTCGTCGGGCATAACGCCAGCGATGCTTCGGTTGCAGCGGCTCCGATTTACATTCAGGGTGGGTTAGTTATGATGACCCCCACCAGCTTTTCGGATCAGCTTTCATCGATGGGGCCCTATGTGTTTCGCATGGTGCCCAGCATCCGGTTTTTAGCAGACAGGCTGGCAGCGTATTACATCAAGCACCATCCCAATGCCAGAATTGCCATCTGCTCTGATGCGTCTGCCGTCGATAACGAATCCTACCGCAACCAATTTGCCAACGGGGTTTTAGCACAGAAGATCGCGCATCCCAATGCGGATTTGGTCCAAGCTCCCTGTGATTTTTCAGCCAAAGACTTTGACCCTAACGTGGCAATTACAAAGCTGGTGAAGCGAGGGGCGAATACCTTACTGTTAGCGCCCCATATCGATCGCATCAACAAAGCCACCGACACTGCTAAAGCTAACCACGGCAGGCTGAAACTGCTTGCCAGCACCAGCCTTTACACAGCGGCAACCCTGGAGTTAGGGCAGGCTTCTGTCAACGGTTTGCTGCTGGCAGTACCCTGGCATCCCACGATGGTGCCTGGTAATTCTTTTTCCCAGGAGGCTGCAACCCTGTGGGGAGGCGCTGTGAATTGGCGGACGGCGATGGCATACGATGCAACGCAAGCGATCGCTGGCGGACTCCAGCAGGCGATCGCCACGAGTGTGCAGCCCAATCCCACCCGCGACGGACTCAGAGATGCACTTCGTAGCGCGGACTTCTCCGTTAAGGGTGCCAGCGGTACGATTCGGTTTATTCAGTCGGGCGAACGCCAAATTGCCTCTGGCTTCGGGGTTGTCGTGCAGGTTCGACCCGCTCCTGGCTCTCAGTTTGGGTATGACTTTGTGCCGTTAGCGTCTGAGAAATAGTCTGAGCAAGCAGGTTTGAAGCAACACGCACCGTATTCTTTGTAAAAAAAGCTACGGCTGAGTACTGATTGATCGATCGCTCAGCAGCGCTAAGGGACTTGCAAGAAAATAAGCTCCCAGGGGATCGGGTTTCGACTGCGCTCAACCCGCGAGGCTTGAAGGTTGAGCGTAGTCGAAACCTGGCTCATTGGTACTTTATTAACCCGCAGATCCCTAAGCTTCGCCAGAACTGGTCGAGTAAGACGCTAAACCTAACGCGATGTTTAAGATCGTCTTCGATGTTTGAATTCGTTACAAAACTTTAGAAAGTTGTTCAAGGCGGCTTTACGTCTTGCAAGGCGACAGCGCCCCAAACGTGCAAAGGCTGAAAAGCATTCCACGCAGTCTATGACAGCCAAAACGTCGCTCAAGGATGGGGACTGTCCAGGTAGAAGCTGTTTGACTTCTTTGCCTTTGACTAAAACTGCAACAACATCGGTCGGTTGGTGTATATCTTCCGCTCGTCGTATGTTCAATACGGCACAGAGGTTTTAGAATATCTTTATAAAAATTTAACTTTTTGCCTTATGAAGTTTCCTTTGTTTTATGGCTAAGCGATCGCTTCAGGCATCAGAGCTTGGCATCCAGGAAGCGAAACATGCCTTTGCCCTTAAAGGCTGGACGCAAGAGAACCTGGCGGGCGAGGTGAACCTAAAGACGCGTCAACCGATCTGGCGCTTCTTATCCGGGCAGTCTGTTGAGCGCCATGTGTTTCTCGAACTTTGCTCTGTGCTGGGGCTAGACTGGCGCACGATCGCCGCTAATCTACCCGCAGACCTGAATGGAGCTGAGGCGTTGGCACAGTCTGCCGCTCTCGCGCTTGATGCTTTGGTGCAAAAGGTACGATCGCAGCGCCGCGACAAAATTCAAGACCAGTGCGGCATCTTGCAGCTCTTAGATATCAGCCGACCCGTTAGCATTGATGATATTTATGTTGATGTCAACATCTTGGAAGAAATTGCCAGCCAGCAGTCGGTGGCGATCGAAGACCTGAAGAGCCTGGGACCGGAAGAGTTCGATCGCTTTGGGCTAGGCGCGATAGACCAAAAGCAAACACCCGGTACGCAGGCAGTTGAAACTTACACCAAACTCCGAGTGTTGGGCAAACCCGGCGTTGGTAAAACCACGTTTTTACAGTATCTCGCTATCCAGTGCAATCGCGGCGCATTTGCAGCCGATCAGGTGCCCATCTTTATCCCACTGAAGGATTTTGCAGAAGAGTCCAGAACCAGCAACGGGTTTAGTCTGTTAAGCTACATCCGTCGAGAATGGCTCACCTCTGGTCTTACCGATCCAACGAGCATTGAAACGTTGCTTCAGGCAGGCAGGATCATGCTGTTGCTGGACGGCATGGACGAAGTGCTGAAGCAAGAGAGCACAGCCGTCTTACGCGAAATACGTCGCTTTGCAGACAAATATCACAGCAATCGGTTTGTCGCCACCTGTCGCACAGCCATGCAAAAGCTCAGGCTGCGGGGCTTTACCGATGTTGAAATTGCCCCCTTCACCCAGGAGCAAATCACTGCCTTCGCTCAGAAATGGTTTGTCGCCTTTACCAAGACCACCACTCAGTCTGGTCAGGCAGAATCTAGCCAGTTTATCCAAAAGCTCGACTTGCCGGAGAACTGGCAGTTTCGTCAACTCATCGTTACACCGCTGTTTTTGCACCTTGCCTGCTGGGTCTTTCACGGTCAAGCAAAATTTCCCACGAAGCGATCGGAGTTTTATAGGCAAGGGCTAGACCTGCTTTTGGGTAAATGGGATGAAGCCAGAGGTGTCGAACGTGATGACAGCTATCGAGATTTTTTATTGCCCCAAAAGATCAAGCTGTTAAGCCAAATTGCGGCGGCATCGTTTGAGCGGGGTCAGTATTTCTTTGAGCAGCGCGTGCTGGAACAATACATTGGCGACTACATGCGAACGTTGACGGAGGTTGCCATTGAGCCAGAAGCCCTGCAACTCGACAGTGAAGCGGCACTCAAGGCAATGGAAGCACAGCATGGGCTACTAATAGAACGAGCGCGAGGAGTCTTTTCCTTCTCGTATCTGGCATTTCAAGAATACTTCACGGCGCGAAACATTGTTGCCAGCTACAACTTGCAGGCACTAGAGCAAGCACTGGGCGGACTGGTGAGCCACCTCACCGATCCTCACTGGCGCGAAATCTTCTTGCTCACCACCACCATGCTGCGGAGCGCCGACTCACTCATGCAGTTGATGAAGCAACAAATTGATGCGCTGGTTGCTAAAGACCCGTATCTACAGGAGTTTTTGACCTGGGGAAGCCAAAAATCGCAGACAGTTCCGTCACCGCCAAAGGTTGCAGCGGGGCGCGCGTTTTATCTGGCACTTGCCCGGACACCGCAGGTTTCGTCTCACTTTGTCTTAGCCAACACCCTTGACCAGGGGATGTTTCTGGATGCTGCGTTGGATGACCTGTTGTTGGAATGCGCGATCGACCAAGACCCGTCTTTTGCTCATGCTCATGCCTGTGGCGATGCGCTCAATCATATTCTGGTGATTGTGCTGGATGCTGGCTTCCAAAAATCGCTACAACAGCTCAAAGATCAATTGCCCAACGCTACTCAGAGTCAGAACCGGGTTCAAGCCTGGTGGCAGGCACACCAAGCTGTATGGGTCGAACAATTGCAAACCACGATCGCGGACTATCGTCAAATTCATCACCACTGGCAGTTTAGCCCTGAGCAACAGCAAACGCTACAACACTATTACGATGCCAATCAACTTCTACTGGATTGTCTCCGGAGCAATTCTGAGGTGACAGCCACAGTGCGACAAGAAATTGAAGCAACCTTACTGTTGCCGCAGAAAGAACTGGAAGCGAGAGAGTGGGAATAACGTTCAGCGTTTGACTCTTTTTACAAATTTTTACAAGAAAATTTAAACTTCTAGCTTAATATCATGCAATTCAACCACGATCAAACACTTACACATACACGATTTCAAACCTCTAGCTGCTACGCTTCAAGTAGCCAAGCGGCACTGCATAGGAGCGGTCGCGCAGGCAGTCTACCGATTGACAAACAAACTGCTTGTAACGCTGTCTTTGCTCCAAAAATTAATTGCTCTGTTTGAAATAGAAAGCGAAATCAAACTGCAACCCGTTTCTACAGAAAAGCGGTGCCGCCATGAAATCAAACCAGGTTTAGTATGAACGCCTTGATGCCTGTCCCCATCACATTTTCAGAGCATTTAATGCCCGATCGCCACCAGCAATTACTTTGTGAGAGTACGGTTAAACACTTAGCAAGCAAACGCTCGATCCAAAGTAGGCATCATTGCTTACTTTGCTCAACTGTTTTACTGCGTCACATGCGCGTAGGAGGACTTTACTGGCGCTGTAGCCATTGCCACGACGAAATGCCAATTTTATAAAGCTTAAAGCACTGAAAGAATGGTTAAGTTGCAGTCAATTATTCTGTCTTGGGGGTAACGATGTCACACGGATTAATCAATTTAACTCTACCAGTGGTCGTGCAAGAAATTGAGCATGTCTTAGAGGTATACCCTGAAGACTCTCATCGCTTAGCGTTTTCAATTCATGAGTTGCGGCAAAAGCTCATCGCTCATGTGCTCAGTCACGTCCCTAACCGTTACACAGTTGAAGGCGCGCAGGAATTACCCAGTCATTCTAAAACCCGCCGTATCGCCACTTTGCAGGAGCGTTTAAGGCTGGAAACACTCATTCATGGAAGTATGCTGCACATTCTGCGCGAAAACGCTGATTGGCTGAGCCATCGACTTCCACAGCTTTAAAGTGCAATAGAAAAGTGCAATAGAGCTGATGCAGACATTGGGCTTCTTAGGCGATATCCAGAAAAGATTTTACCCTTCGACTCCTGATTGACTGACAAAAGTCCTGAAAGGTTGATTGCTTCGTTGCTCACCCGCCCGTGATTAAAATCCGGGCTAACGGTATAAAACCCGTTTAAACGGGGTTAAAAAACTCTTGTAGTCCTCTACCCTTCGGGAAGGCAAAGCCTACAGAGGACTTCGTTCGATCAGCCCGCACTTTCAGTGCAGGGCGGGGCAAGCGATCGTTGCAAGATTTGTCAGTCAACCAGCTTCGACTCTGCTCAGGGTGCAAACTGGCTGAGCGAAGTCGTTGGCGTAGCCTGCCCGTAGGGCATAGACAGTGGGTATTTTGTTTCCTAGAAATCTCCTTAAGCGATGTGCAACTAACCTGCCTTTATCCCTTTCTTGTAGCTTGCTTCCCGCAGGGTCTGCCGTCAGGCTACACTCTTCTCCCCAAGAAGGGCTTTCAGGAGTTTCCGGTTCCTTCTTCCATCGGGAGAGGGCTAGAGTGAGGCAATCTGTACGCACTATCCCACGATCGTAAATCTGCCTCGTTCAGCACTACCATCGTTTCGGCACCCACTCTGCCACAGAGCGGTTCTAAGCCCAGTGCCATTTCAACCACGTACGTCCATTTTCCGGCTTCAGCGGTCTGGCTGCGGACGATCCCTTCGCCACCCAAAAACCAAACCTGCTGTGCTCGATAAAACCTAGGGACACCTAAACAAGTTGAGTTCATGGTAAATGAGCTTTTATTTCTACAGTTAGTGCCTTTGTTGTAGTGAAAGTAGCCCAACATACCCTGTACCTTCTGAATGGTTTAGTAGAACTTAGACACAACTCAAACACTGACGATCGAGGTGCCGCACTAAAGCTGTCTGAGAAGCCCAAAAAAAACGTTCATCTCCAGCCTCTTCTGCAAATTTGGGAGGAGGAGAACTTCAAACCATTGCCCATTGCCCAGTTCTGAGAAAAAGGAACCACAAGGAATGCAGGCATTTATCTGCTCTTTATTACGTTTTGTGCCGTAATCACCCAACTTACTCAACTCACACACTAGATCGAACACTCCCCTGTCACAGTGTGGAGGTTGAGCTTCTCATCTGGTTCATACAGATAGATCCTCTCCTTATCTGCCGACTCGATCGACTCTCCCCTTTGAGTCGATCGGATTTTCTATGCCATCAAAGCCCGCAATGCCTGCTCGGAGGTCTTACTATGACTCTCATCAATCGTTCATTCTCTACAACTGAACTACTTAAAGGCGTGCAAGTGCTGGTGATCGACAACGATCGCGACAGCAGAGAAATCTACCGAGCTTTGCTTCAAGGCTGTGGCGCAGACATCGTTACCTGCGTCTCCATCGAGGAATCGTTAACAGTCTTTGATTGGCTCTTACCCCATGTTTTGCTTTGTGAGCTGCGCTTTATCGGCGAAAGCATTGAAACCTTGGTCACAAAATTGAACGACCTGGAACGGAACGGTGGTCAGCACATTCCAGCGATCGCCATCACAAGCTGGATTAACGATAGTCTTGCCCAACTGATCAACACTGGCTTTGGGGGCTATTTGCTGAAACCCATTGACCTGGATGAATTAGTCTCTATGATTCGGCGTTTAGTGCGTGCCAAAAAAACGAAAGTACTCTCTCATCGCTCAGCCTTAGAAGCCAAGTTAGGAGTAAAGCGGTTGGCGATCGCCCGCGCATCCAAGGAGCTAGCCGCTTTCTACCCATCACCCTGACACCAATGAATAAGAGACAAACTTCCCAGAGTGAAGCACAAGAAAACCTTGAGCAGCTTAAAGATGACTTTTTGAGCACGGTTTCGCACGAACTGCGATCGCCTGTAACAAACATCAAAATGGCGACTCAGATGCTCAAAGTGCTGTTCCAGGATGATGACATTCGAGGTGGAGCAATTACCGCTCGTTTAGGGTCAGCCTCGCCTGAGAAAGGGACAGGCATTTCTGAGCGTGTTGACGAAACGCTCCTATCATCGCTAAAAATCAGAGCAGCACGCTACATCCAAATTCTAGAACGGGAGTGCGATCAAGAAATCAATCTGTTGAATAACTTTCTTGAGTTGCAACAGCTTGATGCGGGTACGTATGCGTTTAACCACACAGCCATTCAGCTTGAAAACTGGCTACCACAGGTCATTAACCCGTTTCTCAATCGCATTGCAACCCAACAGCAAAACTTGCAGGTGGATGTGTCCGATCGTCTGACAGAGATCACCACCGACCCCATCAGTCTGGCGCGTATTCTGGGTGAACTGTTGACGAATGCCTGTAAGTTCACGCCACCCGGAGGCACCATCACAATCGCGATGCGTTTTCCCGAATCAAGCGCCCTTGAAGACAGCGAAACTCTACAACTAAAGGTAACCAGTTCCAGGGTGGAAATTCCTGCCAGGGAACTTCCCCGGATTTTTGATCGGTTCTACCGCCTCAATAGCGATCGCTGGAAACATGGTGGCACTGGCTTAGGGTTGGCACTGGTGCAAAAGATGACAGAACATTTAGGCGGCACGATCGCCGTAGAAAGTGGTAGTGGACAAACAAGCTTTACCGTCACCGTTCCCATCAGCACCCACGACATTGCGCCCATTTAGCTGGCTAATGTTTGCAACGCTGTGACTTTCGCCGCCAAGATGACTCTAGTGCTTGATACTTTTGCCCAAAACTAAGTTACGTCTCCCCGAAACTAAGTTACGTCCCCTCGAAACTAAGTTTCATCCCCTCGAAACTAAGTTACGTCCCCTCCAAACTAGGTTACGTCCCCTCCAAACTAAGTTGCGTCTCCTCCAAACTAAGTTACGTCCCCTCCAAACTAAGTTACGTCCTCCCCGAAGAGGAGTGAAGTAGTCGGTCAGCCATCCCTGTAATACCAAAGCTCGCAATCAACGCTATAGATGCGCCCTCACCCTAATCCCTTTCCCACAGGAGAGGGATTTTACCGGCTCTCTTCTCCCTTTGGGCTACGGTGTACACACAAGTCTTCTAGATGGACATTCGTCTGGTTTGATCCTCCCTAACCCTCGCGCTTCGCGCCGCTGACGCTAGAAAAAAGGAGGGAGCCAGAGCGGAAGTCCCACTTTTTGGGGATTGAGGGGGATCGAGGAGGGTTTTAGAGTGTGACTTGAGATGTGTGTACACCGTAGCCCTTTGGGAGAAGAGCTGGGGCTGAGGGTAATGCATATCGGCATTCAGCAGTGCCTCGTTTCAGTAAACCAGATCGATAGAAGGTGAAATTGATGAACAAGATTCGTGTCGTCCTGATTGAGGATCACGACTTAACTCGCATTGGTTTACGGATGATCTTCCAGCAGCATCCCGCAATTGAAATTGTCGGTGAAGCCGCCGATGGCATAACCGGGGCAAAGCTCTTAGAGGCGATGAACCCTGATGTCGCTGTCGTTGATCTAGGTCTGCCTGGTATCGACGGTGTTGCCGTCATACAGCACTATAAGAAAGCTTATCGTAGTGCTGCAACCGAGACTAAATTCATGGTCTTGACGCTGCAAGAAGAACCGGAAACCGTTTTAGCGGCGTTTGCAGCCGGGGCAGACTCCTACTGCTTAAAAGATTCGCAGGGCGATCGTCTCTTAGAAGCACTTCACAGCACTTACAGAGGCGATAACTGGCTTGATCCCGCGATCGCCCGCATCGTGGTCGATCGCTACAATCACCAACGGGATGCCACCGTTAGCACCTCTAACGATCGTCAAATCACCATTACTGCCGATCAAACACAACAGGCACTGCTGGAGTCTTATCCCCTCACGACACGAGAGCTAGAGATTTTAGGCATGATCGTGCAAGGGTGCAGTAATGCCAATATTGCAAGCGGGTGTTACATCACAGTGGGCACTGTGAAAACCCACGTCCGCAATATTCTCACTAAGCTGTGTGTGGACGATCGGACTCAGGCGGCTGTACGAGCTTTGCGCGGTGGATTAATTACTTGAACCTCACTGCCTGACACATCTCCCTGCTTTGTGGTTAAAACCGCCACGATCGCCTTTGCTCGTGAAGGGGCAGATGTTGCCATTACATATCTTGAAGACCGCCAGGGAGGAAGAGCTGTAAGCCGCTTACGCAGAATGCCGAAATCTCCTTTCCGTGGTGTGCTTTTGAGATACCGTGGTGCGCTTATGAGCTAATGTTGTCTTTGCAGGAAAGCTCATGGCTGCCGCTTACATTCAAGACGAAGCTGAATTTGATGCGCTCCTAGAAGCTGAGTCGCTGTTCGTTGTACATTGCGCTGCTACCTGGTGCGGACCGTGTAAGCTGGTTGCCCCGTTGATAGATCAACTAGCGGATGAGTATGGCGATCGCGCTAGGGTCTCTAAGCTAGACTTGAATGCCAACAAGCCTGTTGCCAAACGCTTTGGTATCCGCAGCATTCTTGCCGTTATGATCTTTAAGCAAGGCGAGCTGGCAGAAACGGTTGTTGACGCTAAACCCTATGAGGAATTTAGCAGCGCTCTCGCTAAATATTTGGTGTAGTGACGATCGCTCGACTTGAAGAATACCGGAGCGATCGCTAACTCATCCGACATTTAAGCCAAAGCACCTACTTATACCAATTCATTGTGAAGTCGCATAGAATTAAATCTAAAAGCTCTATCAGCAAGGAGTTTCAAGCTTTTGAGTTTATACAGCTTCATACAAAATTGGTATTAGATAAACGCTTCAAGCAGGCTTCGCCAACGTCATTGGATAAACAAAGCCTGCCCTTGCAAACTAAAATCGGGAGTTCAAAGACTGCCAAACCATTGGCTGTAGCACCACTATCTAAGCGAACGCGACTAATCAAGATTGAGAGTTTCCTTAACAGCATCCGCTCCTCGCTCAAGAGCGTTGCGCGTATTCTCGCCAATGTCTTTAACGGCTTTTTTGGAGCGGTTGCTTGAACTATTTAGAAATTCTCTCTGACCATTTCTGCGACCGTTTTCAAATTCTTGCCGATACTCTTGAGTTGCGGCTCGAAGCTGATGGTACGACCCATTGATGTCTTTGCTTTCACCCTTGACGTTAGAAATTTCGTTTGTTTCACGGTTCTCTGCCAAAGCCGTTTGGGTCATTTGGCTAAACCCTGTGCTTGTCAACAAAATAACGGTCAGGAGTAAAACAGTGAAGAATTTGCGTATTTGAGGGATTAATTTCATGAGACTATCCTTTGTAGAAAAACGATGAATGTGTCTTCATTGCCGAAACGGTTAAAGACGTACTTAGGGTCGTGGATTAAATAAAACCGACAAATTGTTCGTAGTAGGGGCGCACGGCTGTGTGCCCCTACGGAAAATGCCGATGTTATTAAATTCCTGTTCCTTAGGGTGTAACGTCATTCAAGAAGTCTTTTGTGCTTTGAGGAAGGGGTTCATCCAGATTGAGTTTGTCCCGAACGTTGTCAGCAGACCGTTCGAGTGCATTCTTGGTGCTACTGACTGCTTCTTTGGTTGCCTTTTTAGTGTAGGCAGAATCGTCTCGCAGTTCTTTTTTGTAACTCTTAGTTTTTTGCTCCAGATTTGCTTTAGCTTCATCTGGGCTACTGGCTTGAGCAATTTCGTAGGCAGTGACTTCAGGGGTAAGCGGGTAGGCGATCGCAGCACTAGAGAAGTTACCAACAAAAGCCGTGCTAAAGCATAGGGCAACTGCCAACAGACAGGCGCTGAAAAAGCTACGCCACTGGGATATGAGCATCACAAAACGGCTCCTTTTGAAAATCTCATTTGGATGGTGAAACTAAGGATCGTGGATTAAATAAAACCGACAAATTGTTCGTAGGTAAGGGCGCACAGCCGTGCGCCCCTACGGAAAACGCCGAGGTTATTAAATTCTTGTTCCTCACCTTACGCTTCTGTAGCTTTAACAGCGCTTTGATACGCTGTCTCAGTCTCGATCTAGAAGCAGCGTGTGGGTACACACGAAGAGAAAGCTAGCTGTGAGGCAAAATACCACTCTTAGCTTTAAATCAGGCTCTACCTGATGGTTGACCTTCTGTAGTAGCGATTTCACCCGCCTCCATAAGCTGTTTGAAGCGGCTGAGTTCATCACCGATTTGCTGTTCGGGTGCTTCACCAAAGAGTTTCGCGAGAGCCGTTCCTAAATTGCCACCAGGTGGATTGTACTCAGTAACGACTTTCACTTCCGTCCCCTGACCTTCAGGAGCAGGCTTGAAGCGGACAAACCCTGAATGATCGATGTCCGCTCCTTCAATCGATGCCCAGGCAATTAGCTCATTTGGGCGATCGTCTACAATATCAGCGTCCCATTCAATCTTTTGTCCCAGCGGGGCTTTAGCAACCCAGTGCGACCGCCGTGGATCAATCACAGTAATTGACTGAATATGCTTCATAAACGTAGGCAGTTGCTCAAAGTTATGCCAATAGTTGTAAAGTTCTTCGGCTGGTTTATTGATGGTGACGGTTTTTTCAACTCGAATTACTTGATTGATACCGACAGCTTCACCGATCGCATCAGGCAGGCTTTTCTCACTTTGCATACCGTGATACGCAAGGCTACCACCTGCCAGAGCGGTCAGTACGCCTCGTAGCGATCGCTGTTGCAACCCAAAGAGAACCATCGCGCTACCACCAATAACCGATGCCCACCGTTCAGTATCGGTGAGAGTGCTATCTGATGTTTGAGTGTTCTGTGGTGTCTTAATTTCTTCCATGATTTGTTTTCTCTACGATCGTTTTATGTGCAAATGGTTCGCTAATGGCAGTCATTGTGTCCTAGTTAACTCTCATGATTAAGCGCCTGAGCCGCCAGCATGACCAGAAAAGCCGCTCCGAGTGCGGTGCCTGCTGCGGCACTCCAACCAAAGGCAGGATGTCGATCGAACCAATCCGTCACGCTAGGAACAGTTAGATTGCCAAAGTCACCTTCAACGCGATCGTTCTCTGGCACAGGAGCATAGAGATTATTGGATGCCTCCGCTGACTTGAGTTCATTCGTTTTCTGCCCTGGAATGCCTGCAAGCACCAGTAAGGCATCAACTAATCCTGGCGAGAGCCGTTGCAACACGTCTAGAACTTTGCCAACGTCGCCAACAATGAAATCACGCATAGGATGCTCAGCGGTGTAGAGTACGGCATCAGCCACTAGACTCGGTGCATAGTAAGGCGGTATACCAGTGGGCTTGACACCCAATTTTGTTAAGGCATTGTTGTAGAACGGTGTGTTAATTACCGCTGGCTTAATACTGGTGACGCTCACGGAGCTACCTTCATGCTGTAGCTCAACCCGTAGCGATTCAATAAAGCCCTCAAGACCATGCTTGGCACAAGAATACGAGCTTTGCAGGGGTAGCGCTCGACGACCTTCCATCGATGAAATGTGGATTAATGCACCCCGTCCTTCACGCTTGAGGTGAGGCAAGGCAACCATTGCGCCGTACACTTGCCCCATCAACGTGACATCAATCACTCGTTTGAATTCTTCTGGGGTGATTTGCTCAAACGGTGAGATGACAGCAGTCGCAGAGGAATGAACCCAGGTGTCTAAGCGTCCATACGTCGCCACAGTCTTATCGGCGATCGCCTGCACTTGCTCAAACACAGCCACATCAGCCACAATCGCGGTTGCTTCTCCTCCTAACCGCTGAATTTCATCCACCAGCGAGGCTAGTCCTGACTCACTGCGAGCCGCAACAACGACTTTTGCACCACGCTGGGCAAAACGAAGCGCTGCTTCACGTCCAATACCGCTTGATGCTCCAACGATCGCAACAACCTGCTGTTCTAATGGCTTAAGCTGCATTTCTGCTCCTTACAATAATCCGATGATGTGATACAACTCTGATGAGTCTGAATGAAGCTGCCAAAAGAGGGAGCAAACAAAACTTTTAGTTCTCTTTTAAACCCTACTAATGATCAGGACTACAGCCTTCCATCAGGAGACGGAGCCGTTCTCTACCCAGAGAGGGAGCTGATGTGTACGAATGTTGTAGCGGCATTGCTCTAGGCAAATAGCATTGACAAAAGCGGGCAGAGGTTTCCGAATGCTTAAAGATTGGGTCAGCAGGTGTTATGACAAGCACGCCGACAGCGATTAACTAACCGTTATTAGCGATTAACCATTAGCTTTCGCGTAGATACCAACATGACATTCGATCCATTATGTGAGTCTCGTCCACTTCAAGTGGTGGTTTACACCGATGCACTGGGTATTGGTGGTGCAGAGCTTAGCCTGGGACATCTCATTGCCAATGTATCGAGTGACATTGAGCTTACTGTCGTAGGGGTTTCACAGCTTGTTGTGGACGCGATCGCCGCTCAGCGTCCTCACGCTATGCAAATTGTGCTGCCTGCAACGGGTATGCGCTCAATGCTGGCGCACATGACAACGTTTCATCACTTACAACCCGATGTTGTGCATATCAACTTGTGTACGCCGTGGGTCGGTGCAATCGGGCTAACTGCGGCACTGTCGTTACCTAAAGCACGAGTGGTGCGAGTGGATCAATTACCGTTGCGAACAACAGACGCGATCGACCTTTGGCGCACACGAGCTTTATCGTTGCGTGTGGATGCACATGTTGCTGTGGGTGAAGCATCGGCAAGACGCATGGAAGATTTTTATGCGCTCGGTCGTCACACTGTTCTGTCGGTTCCAAACGGTGTCCCTGATTTGGCAAGCAAGAACACGTTGCCGGATATGGGGCATGATGGACTACTGGTTGGTAGTGTCGGTCGGCTGGATGCGATGAAAGCACACGATGTTTTACTGCGGGCGATCGCACAAGTAGATGATGTGTGTGTGGAGATTTTAGGTGAAGGTGAACAGCGTACAGCACTAGAAAACCTGGCAGTTGAGCTTGGCATCCACGAGCGCGTCAGCCTACCAGGATGGCTGGAGCAGCCGCGCGATCGCTTGCCTCACTACGATATTTTCGTTCTACCCTCACGGTCTGAAGGCTTTCCATTAGCGATCGTCGAAGCCATGTTAGCTGCACGTCCGGTGATTGCAACACGTGTGGGCAGTGTTGCAGAAGCCGTAAGGCACAACGAAACGGGAATCTTAATTGAAAAAAATGATGTGGATGAGCTTGCCGCAGCTTTACGGCGCTTGAGAGATGATGCCGCGCTGCGCGATCGCCTGGGTCAACAGGGACGCACAGTGGCAGTTGAACATTTCACAGCGGTACACATGGCTAAACGCTATGAGCAGATTTGGCAGAAGGTTTTATCGCTGCCGCGATCGCCCCGGCTTCACGTACTGCGTCCCTGTGATTGATGGCACCAACCTGCATTAAAGGCGGCTCAGACAAAAGCTGCTAGCAAAACTCGGTAGAGCTTAGTGCTAACAGCTACGTTACTTGTCTAGAAATGGAGATTAAGTCGAAACGACAGCAGACCTTAAGGCACGATGTGAAGCAAACGCACGACGCTGTAGCCAGCTAAATCCCATGCCAGGTATGCTACAAAGCCAATCATTGCAAGTCGTCCGTTCCACAATTCGGCTTGAGGAGTGAAGCCAAACAGAAAAGCGTTCCGATCTTTACCGTTGTAAGCAGTTGCGATTGTAGGGTCTAGAGTAACTTTGGTAGGTGATTGCATTGCTTGTGTCCTTCATTCAGTTGGTTCCATAACTGTAACGATTGATTAAGTGTGATTACTCTATCGAAAGGGTTAAACTACTGCGTCATTTGTTGTGCCCTTTGTACAACAAAACAAAACGCTGCTTGATAAGCCATACCACAAACTATAGGGTGACTATGCTGCCTGGAGCAATGCCAACTAATAGAGATGTCGATGGGTCTCTGCGATCGCATCCCATGCCAACGCATGAGCAAACGGGCGACCAGCGTGACTAAGTTGTTCTGACGTGGATCATATGGCTAATGACAGGTTCCTAACGAACAGGCAGAGAAGCCTGTAGCAGCGCCAATCCAGCCTCAACAACCTGTTCTGGTGCAATATCCAAACACTCCAGGTTCAAGGGACAGGTGAACGCATAGCAGGGGCTACAGTCAGTGGGTTGGCGCAGCAGTTGTGCAGCCGTATGGCGTGGTTGCCATTGGCATTCGTACTCGGTGCCTGCAAACAAGATGACGCTGGGAGTACGGGTTGCATCGGCGAGATGCATGGTGGAGGTATTGTTGCTCAACATCAGGCTCGCCTGGGCAATGAGCGCTGCCAATTCAGCAAGCTTGGTGTGACCGATGAGGTCGATCGCGGACGAACCCAACTGTTCCAACAGGGGATCGCTATGGGCACGATCGTTGGCTACCCCTGTCACCACAATCCGGTAGCCCGTTGTTTTCGCTAGTTGCTTGGCGGCTACCGCGAAGCGATCGACTGCATAATTGCGAGACTGGCAGCTTGTCCAGGGATTCAGCAGGATGTATGGCTCATGGGGCTTTAACCCCTGCTCTAATAGCTTTGTTGCTGCACTGTGCTGGGCGGCTGTGGGTATGTGAATCCGAAGGCTACGATCGCTCACGGTGAAGCCCACCGCCTCGATTAAGCGCAGATTTCGCTCCACTTGATGCATCGTATCCAGTCCCGCTTTGACCTCTGTGGTTAAGACAGCACCACCCCATTCTTTCGACTGCCCCAACCGCAAAGGAATCCCCGCCAGATAACACATAAAGCCTGCTGGATGAGGCGTTTGGCTAAAGCTGGTGAAAATGATGGCAGCATCAAACTGGCGATCGCGCAGGGTTTGGATGAATGCCTGTTCGCGATCGGGATCAACGGCAAGTTTGCCTAAATCTTGCCACAGTGCCCGACACACTAAGACCTCATCGACCCACGACAACAGCGCGGCTGCCTGTGACCCACCGGGACTCGTCATTAAGGTTAAATGGGCTTCTGGCAGAGCTGCTTTGATGGCACGTAAAGCCGGACTGGTCATCAACACATCGCCAATGTTGTCTAGCCGCATGACCAGGATGTTGCGGGCGAGTGACCATTGGGGATTGAGGGAGTGGGGAGTGGGGAGTGGGGAGTGGGGAGTGGGGAGTGGGGAGTGGGGAGCTTGATTGTTGGAGTCCCAAGCTCAGTGTTTCGAGTTCTGAGGTCAAATGATGGCGTTCTAAGCTCGGTGTTTCGAGTTCTGAGGTCAAATGATGGCGTTTCAAGCTCGGCGTTTCGAGTTCTGAGGTCAAATGATGGCGTTTCAAGCTCGGCATTTCGAGCTTTGGGGGCGATCGTTCGATATTGAAGTCCGACGGTTGTAGAAAGGGAGCAGCAGCAGCCAGAACTTGAGCAGGCGAGATGTCTTCCAGGCAGGTTTGCCAGCGATCGAAGGGGCATTCGCCACTATCCCAGCAGCGTTGCATCGTGAAGTTGCCGATATTGCGCTCAGGGCAATCTGGATAGCCCTGTAGATTGACGTGTGGTGCGGGTTGTCCATAGCGATCGTGCCAGGAGGGACCGAACAGCGTCATCGTTGGCGTTTGGAGTGCGGCTGCAATCCGGGCGGGTCCCGTATCCGCTGCAATCACTAACGCAGCCGTTGCCATGAGTGCTGCCAGTTCTCGCAGGGTTCCCTGTGCCCATACCAGTGCAGTCCCGCCCATTGCTTCAACAATCTGCGCCGATTGTTCAGGGTCTGAACCAACAGGCACGACAAGCGTGGCATTGTACTGTTGCTGTAAGGCTTGCCCCACGCGCACAAAGTTTGCCGTTGACCAGCGCTTAATTGCCATCCCTGCATCGGGATACAAGACGACGAGCGGCTGGGCGATCGTGCCAAGCTGTTGCTGCATGTGGAGTGGTTCAGCAGGCAAGAGATGCAGTTGCGCGGGTGCAATGTCAGCGGGTGTAATTAATCCTTCGGCTTGCAGAATGTGCAGAAAGCGATCGTCAACTTTTTGATCAGGCGGCGGCGATCGCCAGAGATTTGTCACTACCCGTGAAGTATGGCTCTGCTGAAGCAACACATCAATCCCGCCGTAGTTCGTATCCGATACAATTAAGTCGAAGCGATCGCGTTTGAGCAATGCCTCAACCGCGTTGCGGACAAGGTGAGGCGCATGGTTTTGCTGACGGTCAAGGCAAACTACAGCATGAATGAGCGGATCGCTTGTGATTAGTTCGCCTCCCGGTGCAAAGGTCAGAACGGTGAGTTTTGCCTGTGGGTAAGCGCGTCCAAGCGCCTGTATTGCCGGAAGTGCAATCAACACGTCGCCAATGCCGCCCAGTAGTTCGATGAACAAGATGGTTTGCACGTCTACCTTACCGCCTCGACAGGGGTTGGTCGGTTGACCAGGTAATCACGTTGTCGGCAGCAACCGTGCGATCGGGAATCGTCGTTGGCACTTCTTGATGGTAAGCACCGGATGGAATCAGCCCACAGCCGCCGTACCGTGCCATAAGCTGAAGTTGCACCAGCACATCTTCACCACCGTGTGCGGGGGGCAGGTCACGCCAAAAGTTGAAGCCGCCGATGCTGCGAAGTTTTTCAGCATCGTACAGTACGCAGCCTGCAACCCAGGCAACTTTATACTGACGTGGCTGCTCGACGGCTAATCCCAACGCTTGCTGCACATGATAGAGATTTGCCGCATTATGGAGCCGCCACCGTTCCCATTGTGGCGTGTCTGGTTTGACGAGTTCTGGCTGCACAGAGCCGTGCCAGAACTCGATCGCCTGCTCCTGCGGTCGCACATCCTGACGAAAGCTCAGCCCATGCAACGCACTTCCCACAAAGCCACAGCCTTCAGTTTGGATGGTTGTCACTAGATGCTGGATGATAGTAGCTTCTAGAATCACATCGTCATCCAGGTAGAGGACGTAAGGAGCCGTCGCTTGATCCAAAAGAAACTGACGGTGTTCGGCAATCCCCCGACGTGGTAAGTGCTTGTGTCGCTCAACCACATGCCTATGCGCTTCTAATACCCGCAAGACTGCTTGCACTTCGCCTGTTTCGGTGGGATTACTCCCCTCAGTTTGGTCAGAAATGACAACCCGAAAATCCCGAAAGGTCTGAGCGATCAAGCTGGTGAGCGTCACCGCTAACGCCGTTGGACGGTTACAGGTGGGAAGCAACACGTCTACTGTCATCGCCACACCTCTCTTGCCGATGACACTCGCGTTGAGGGTGAATGTTCCATATCAAGGGCGATCGTTAGCGCTGGTGGTGTGAGCACTGTTGCCATCGGGTCTTGCGCGATCGTCGGCGCATTGCCATGATCCAGCAGTTCACAAGCGGCTTTAAAGACCGTATCAGATGTCACCAATTGCAAACAGTGATGATGGCCTTCGGGACAGACGCTCTTGTAGCAAAACTTGCAGGGCACATCATGAAACAGCACGCGATTGGGAACCCCCCAGGGCGTATGCTGTGGATTGGTCAACGCATACAAATCAACCACAGGTGTACCCACTGCGGCAGCAAGATGAGCGGGACCCGTATTGTTAGCAATGAGAAGGGGCGCGATCGTCAGGAGTGCTGCCATTTCTGCCAAATGCAAGGCACCAACTAGCGAGAATGACTTTGTGTCCATTGCCGCTTGAATGCTTTCGACGAGCGATCGCTCCGGCTCGGTGCCCGTAAACACAACCTGACAGTTGGCATCCAGCACCAATCGACGTGCTACGGCGGCAAACCCTTCTGCTGGATAGTGTCGTGATAGCGCTGTTGCACCGGGATGAATCACGACCCACGGCTGCTCTACGTTGAGTCCAAGTGTGTGTAAATGGTTGAAAACTTGCTGACGATCGCTCTCTGGCACCCGCAATGACAAACGTTCATCGTTAATGTGGAACCCAACACTCGCCACAAGATCCAGTTGACGACGCACTTCGTGACGAATGCCGCTGCTAGGTTCCGGATCAAGTACCCAGTTGGTGAGAAGCTGATAGGGGTTTTCGTGACAGTGAGCCAACCGCAGCGGAATATCTGCCAGGTAGCACAGCAATGCAGACGGTAAGGGATTTTGGCTAAACACAGTGAAAAGCACCGCTGCATCAAAGTTGCCTTCTCGTAAGATTTCAACCATTGCCAGTTCGGGACGGCTGTTGACTCGCGGTGCAGTTGCCTTCATCCAGGGCGGATCATACGTCATCACACGATCGATCCCTGGCACCAAAGCAGCGACTTCAGCCCCCGATCGCGAGGTGAGTAAGGTCATGTGGCGATCGCCCGACTTCAGCGCCTTGATTGCCGGAGTAGTCATCAAGACATCACCGATCGCGTCCAACCGAATACATAAAATCCTTTTTGCCTGCTGCCACTGTTCTTGTAGACTCATTTCTTGCGAACTTACGTCTTGCATCATGCGACCTCCTTCGTTGATGGATCACTCTCAGCATCGTTATGCCATACGAATGTATGGTTGGGCATTTCGGGCGGCTTTGGTGTGTCTATGGCTGACTGTAGTTCCTCCATAGAGCACGTTGCGGTTCCTTCTTTGGCGACCACCACAGCCGCAGCCGTGACTGCTAATGCAGCGGCGCAAAGAGCACGATGAGTGGGTTTATGATCGTGCCACTACCATGCAGTTGCAACGCCAGATCGAAGCATTGGTTTTGTGCTGTCTCAAAAAAAGCGGGAAGCTGCTAAAGCTGTAGATCTTGCTCTGGCAGACCCGGATAGCCTGGGAAGGGTAATAGTTCATCGACATACTGGTGAAATCGCTGCACCAATAATCGTGTTTTTGGTAATCCCACTAGCGTAATAGTCGCTTGCGGCAAGGCAGTACGTAGCGATCGCAACGTGGGGACAATACAGAGAAAATCACCCAATCCTCCTAGCGATCGCACCACTACAATCCGCCTAAAGTGAGAAATCACAGCCCTTAAGGGTGTTCGCTGATTCATAGAGGTGGCGGGCGATCGATTTACAATACGCAGCAGCTTAGCGGCTTCCTGGATCTTGCACGTCTATCTGTAGATTCAGTCTTGCTTTGAAACCGTGTACAAGTGTCAGCATAAGAAAAATTGGTTAAAAAAAGCGCCAGAGTTTTTCCCTGGCGATTACACTTATTGAGTAATTGAACAGCAGTGCGACCTCTGTTTAGTAATACTGAGACTTAGTTCCTGCAAACTTTAGACCCTCTCGACTAAGGTCTATGGTTACTGCCGTAGCCGATTACAGCAACCTTATGGCGGTAAATCAACTCAGCACCATACCAGCCAGTAATACCAATCAGCGTTGCTACAAACAGTGAGATAACAAGCCCCGTCGGTAAAATGGCACCTGCTTGATTGCCCCATCTTAAAGCAAAGTTTACCAATGACAACGCAAGGACAGCAATGTTGCCTGTCATATGCACCCAACCAGCCTGATGTTCACGCACACGATCGATCTTTAGGAAATCCATCATGCCAGTTGCAGCGGCTAGAAGACCCATGATGATACCAGCACCGATGAGCCAAAACGATGCACGTGCCCAAAAAAGATCACCCGTCAGCCAATACCCAACGTCCGTTCCTAAGGCACCCGTCAGAAACGCGATGGGAAACGTGACAATCAGCGGATGCAGTGGATGTCCTGCGATCGCAACTGTGCTGGGCACACCACTGTCGCGGTAGTCCCTCTCATCACTCTCAATGATCGGAGGGATATTTGGTGTTTGAGTCATAGTTCTACCTCAAAGAATTGTGATCGAGTTAAGAGGATACTTAAAACGGTGTCAATGTGCTATCAGGGTGTCAGGGCAGGGCAAGCGACCGGATCATTTCAATCAGTGCGAAACTTTTTGCCGGACGCTACGCCCTCCAGGTAGGTAATACGTTCTCAACAATCTCTAAGAGATCGTCTTCTTCACCTTTCCGTCCTAAAGCGCCTAATTTACTGCACGTCTGGTAGCATTAGCAGCGTCGTCAGCCTTATCTTGGGCAAATTCACCTGCACGGTTAAACACTTTGCCAGCTTTGTCGATCGGCTCTTTGACACCACGAGAGATATCGTCACCAGCCGCCTTTGCGTTCTGTTTAGCCTGATCAAAAGCACGGGAAGCCTGGTCGGACGCGCCCTTCACGTTACGCTCAAGATTCTTAGAGCCACGCTCTCCAACTCGCCCCAAATCTTCCTTAAGATCTTCAGCGCTTTGACCCAGATCGTCTCCAATATTCTCAATGCGCTCGTTTAACGGCGTACCACTGCGGAAGTTTTTGACGAACTGTTCAGGGCTATCGATGCTCTTCTGGTTAATGTCACGCTCTGCTCGATCCTTTAAAGCTTTGGCTTTAGCATCAACGCTACTTTTGTCGATGCGGGTGGTGTCAACATCATCAAAGTTGTTCATTCCACCTTTATAAGGCTGCACCTGACCGGGAGTAATGGCATCGGAGCTACTGGGATTTTTCATTGAAGCCGTATCTGTTGCGCTTGCACGACTACAAGCAGTGCTGAACAACATCAATAGACTCACCGCACCAATCGTTAAGAGCCGATTCAACCGAACGCCGTTAAAGAAAGCGAAAATCTTGTTCATTGTGTCACTCCATTAATGTTAATTACGTCTTGACCATGCAGCTTGTCCTTTGCACTTCAAGCCCTGGCACTAGCGGGAACACTGACGTTACCGATGCAGCATGGTCGAAAGATGCAATGAAAGACTGCTAATGCTACAAAGCTAGCGGCATTACACCTAATTACTCAATTGATCGATCGGTCGAGCCAGTGAGGTGCTTACTGGCTTCTTTAAATGTTTGAATTGATTTTTCCAAAATCTTGGCGTTTGGATCACTGCGATCGATCACCTCTTGACGCTTTTCAGGTATTTGCTGCGCTTCCTTCATTGCGTCTCTCGTCGCGTTGCCGCGAATTTGAGTTGTGTCTGTAACTCGATCGTTCAGTTTTGTAGCTGAGCGTTCAACCATTTCACTAGCAGTTGCAGCTAACTGGTCAGGGTTAAGAGCGCTAGCACGATCGCGCTTACTGACAGCAGGATCGGTGGACATTTGATAGTCGCTATAGCCATCGCCACCAGCTTTGTAAGGGTTGTTCTGTCCACCCATTTGTACTGGCGGATTATTGGGGCGAACACCCGCTACATTCCCGTTGCTACAAGCAACATTTAAAAGTAGAACAAAACCTGCTGCAAAAACCGCAAGCAGCTTACCAGGGCGTAGCTTCTGACAAAAAGCAATTAGCATATCCATAAAATCATCTCCTCATTTTTACATCATTAAGCAACTCAGTTAGAAAACAGGCAGGGTTTACGACCCGATTGCTTTAACTGACTTGGGCAGATTAAATTGATCAATTCAACACTGTTGCATACACACGAGAGAACTCTCCGCTTACTGACAAACGGCTTTTTCATCAGGCATAAAATGGAACATCACATTGACTCAAACAACTGCGTGTGGTCAGTTAGAGCTTTTATTTGTCTTTGTTGAAGCTCCATTTCATCGTAAAGCTTCAACGCTAACTAAGCTCCGACCGTTTACTACACACAATACTGCTTGCACTCTTTCACAGCCTCTAACCCGAGATAGATTTTGAGCGATTCAAAATGTTTGCTTGGGTAATCTTGACTGAATAGGCAGCTACTTCTGGTGGCTTTGCTGATGATGAGCAAGGCGAGACACAACGTTGTAGGCATCTGAACCAGGATGAGAAATTTCTTCAGTTCCTTCGGTGGAGCCTTCGATCGCCCTCCAAGCTTCTAGACCACCGTTTAGCTTTGCTACGTTGCGAAAGCCTGCGTCTTTGAGTTGAGTTGCCGCTTGTAGTGTCTCGTCTTCTGTGGCACCGTAAAGGTAGATATCACGCGATTGGTCAAGCGATTGGGCAACATCTGCTAACCGATCCATCGGCGCGGGCATTGCTCCCATGATGTGACCTTTGTTAAACGATTCGCGATCGCGCACATCAAGAATCGTCAGCGCTGGTTCACCCCATTCCAAGCGTGACTTCAAGTCATGAGCAGAAGACTCAGCCTTTAAGCCCGGTGGCGTAGGAGTGATATTGGGCAGCGCTTCTTTTGCATCTTTGATTGTATTTTGAATGTTTTCCATAGTAACGAATCAACTCATGACAGTACTATCAAACGTAACGATAAGTCTCCGTCACGGACTCTTCCTATGGAATGAGTTCATTCACCAACTCTAAGAGAACAAATTTATGAGAATTAGGGGCTTTCAGACTTAGGTCATGAGAGGTTCCTAGACTTTGGTCTCTAGCGATTACTCTCATGCAAAAGTACCTGAAAATAAAGTCTACTCGCTGTCCTAGCTGCTTGGCGTAAAGGTGAGCGATCGCTCTGCCGCTGTAAGGTCACGCTCCTGCACATCGAGCCGCAGCACTCGACCAGTGGGACCAACAATCAACCGGGGCAACGTTTTTTGATCGACGACCTGAAGCGTCGTCATGTTGTAGGTTGTGTAGTTGGTGGATGTAGTTTCCCAATTAACATCAATGACCGTCAGCGTTTTGAAGGGTGCGAGACGGCTGTTGAGTAACGGACGCGGACCTGCACCCAGAGCGCTGGTATGAAGCAGCTCTAGCTTACCGCTGTGGGCAGGATAGTAAGCGTGATCATGTCCGCTGATATAGGTCTGGACGCGATGTTTTTCGAGCATTGCCTGTAGCTTGCCACTATCAGCAATAATTTCGCCCAACTCATCCCGCCCGACCGCTACTGCATAGAGGGGCAGATGACCGATCGCAAAGCGCATTTTGGCAGCTTGTGCTGTGGCGCTTGCTAAGCTTTTGTCTGCCCAGGCAATTTGTTCCGGTGGGATACGAGCCGTAGAGGCATCCCACACTAAGTAAAAAATGTCTTTGTGCTGGAAGGTGTAGTAAAAAGGAAAACCCGCACGATCGACAAATTGCAGATTGGGGTTATGACCAGGCGCATTCCAGTAAGCTGCCGTTAGCTCACGATCGTGGTTAAACAGAAACTTACCGCCTACCGACAGCGCCCCGGAGGCATCGTGATTGCCGATTGTAAAGCCAAAAGGCAGGCCTGTTTTGCGCAGGGGTGCGCCAATGTGTCGCTCAAACCCATCCCACATGGCTTGAATTTGATCACGACTGAGCGAAGGCGACTGACCCGCCACCATATCGCCACCGCCCAGCACCACATCCGGCTCCCATCCAGGAATAAGCGCGATCGCCCTATGCACCTCCTCCTCATAGTCTGTAGAGCCATACGCACTGTTCAGATCGCTGATGACGACAATCCGTACATCACCCCGCACAGGCGCGAACATCCCTTTGGGCGCGATCGCGGTTTTTGCGGCGACCATTGGCTGCCCTGTTGCTGAAGGGGAGGGAGCGCTGGTTGCGGAAACCGACGCGGGACGATTAGCGGTACCGCTTGTCAAAACTTTGTGCGCTAGAGACGTGATACCGACCCCACCGACGATGCCACCCAAAACCAAGAATTGACGACGATTGAGGCTCATGAGAGAGGAATGAGGGATGAAGGCGAACAGCGATTAACTGCTAATATTGATGCTGCTGAGGTAGCACCCGTAAGAATCTACCGCGTTTAAGCCTGTTTGTGCTGCCTGGGGGAGAAATTTTATGTCACAGGATCAGCCATTGCCAGAGTCAGTCAACTCGGAGCCGTCGGAAGGGCGATCGGACGTAGTGTCTAATGTTCCGTTGGAGGAGGCGGAAGAGAAGGGGCAGGGGGAGCAACGGGAGGCAAGAGGGGACGTGGTAGAACCAGTACCGCTGCCTACGGGCGATGAGCGTTCGGAACGTGAACCTTTACGTCCAGTGACCGTACGCGCGCGATCGACTCCTGCCCGCAGACCATCGCCCCCAAATGACGAAATTCTACCGCAAACGCTGCTGCGGCTTTTGAGCGAAGCGATCGTGGCTGTCCAACCACCGCTCAAGCAGCAGGGCGTTAAGGCCTTACGAGGCACCATCCGACTGCTCGAAACCGCAGTGGAGCGACTGGACGCTGAACCTGCACCAAAACAGATAAGAAGAGCACCAGATAGGGCTTCTGAGAAGCCTTTGCCCCCGTCCTCGCGACCACGCACTGGCAAACTGGTACCGCTTCTTTCCACTGCTACGCTACGGGAGAAGTTCCGAACGGTTGGGAGGCAGTTGCGGCAATCGTGGCGGGGTGTGCTGCGGCAACTGCGCGATCGCCTCCCTGCCTCTATTAACCGCACTTGGTCGGATCAGGCGCTGACGGGAGCGATCGTCGGTATGGTTGTTCTTTTACTGTGGACAACATCAACTTTACTGCCCGATCAGCCGCAGCCGACCACCATTGCCACATCGCCTCCGGGGAAGGTCGCGCCCTCACCAGCGCCAACACTCGTTCCAATGCCCACTCCAACGCCACTGCCACCGCTTGTTAAGGCACCGGAAGCCCCACCCGTAGAAATCAGCCCATCTCCGGTTGCCCCGTCGCCCCTGCCTCCCCCTCTAAAATTGACACCAGAGCAAACGCTCATTGCCCGGATTCAAAATCAGGTAGGGGCAATCAGCAACCAGTATGCCAATGGACTAGTGCAGTCCATCCAGGCAAACTTTCGCAGCAGTCGCCTGCTCGTTTACGTTAGCGATGGGTGGTACGGGCTGAGTCGATCGCAGCAAGACCAGTTGGCAGGAGAACTTTTGAGCCGCACGCAGGAGCTGGACTTTAGTAAGTTAGAACTGGTTGACGGAGCTGGAAGTCTCCTTGCCCGTAGTCCCGTCGTGGGAGCGGAAATGATTATCTTGAAACGTGCAAACAAAGCGACAGCGGCGGCTTAGGAACAAGAATTTAATCACCTCGGCGTTTTCCGTAGGGGCGCACGGCTGTGCGCCCCTACCTACGAAAAATTTGTCGGTTTTATTTAATCCACGATCCTTAGGACAGCGTTTTTTTCAACCAGTACTGAGTTTGTCCAGGCGGATAATCATCCCATTGCGCTACGACACGATAACCCAACTTTTCATAGAACTCTCTTGCCTGAAAGCTATATGTGCTCAATCTGGCAAATAGGCAACCTCGTTCTTGGGCTTCTCGTTCAGCCAGTTCCATGAGGCTTCTTCCATAACCCTTGTAGCGGTACGCTTCATGCACCCACAACAAATCAATTAAAAGCCAATTCCAGCCTGACGTTGAGCCGATAATGCCGCCCAAAATCGTCTGGTCCTCGTCCAGCAGCAAGATTTCCAGCGGTTTTTTCGTTTGACGTGCGGCTAAGGTGAAAAATGGCTCAGCTTCAGTACAGCTTTCGCTAAATTCATCCAGCTTTGCATTAATGTAGTGTCGGTAGGACTGATTCTCTGCATCAAACAACGCAAAACGATAGCCCGACGGGGCAGCACGATCGCTCTCCGCTAACGTCTTACCCGTATGCACAGTAGCCTGGAGTGCCGTGTTATACGCGTTGACCTGGAGATCAACGCCTGTAATCGCAGTGCCAACCACCACGGCACAAGCCCCTAAGCTCATTGCATGTCGTGCCATTTGAGGTGATGCAATGCCACCTTCGCAAATAATTGGTACGTCGATCGCGGCAACCATCTGAGCGAGCAGGTCAAAACCAGGAGGCGTTTGATGTTTCGTTGCGGCGGTGTAACCATACAGCGTGGTGCCAATCAGATCAGCGCCAGCCCTGGCAGCGGCGATCGCAGCCTCCAGGGTGTCTACATCCGCCATCACGGGCTTATTCAGCTCAGTGTGAATGCGGGCAATCAGCGACTCTACCGTTTCGCCATCTGGTCGATCGCGCAGCGTAGCATCGATCGCAATGATGTCAGCTCCCGCTTGCGCGATCGCCTGGGCATGGTGCCACTGAGGCGTAATGTAGACCTCAAAACCAGGGATCTGCTGCTTCCACAAACCAATGATGGGAGCCGTCATTTGGCTTCGTACCGCTTTGACATGGGCAGGTGTATCCAGCCTCACGCCGACTGCCCCCTGGTTGATAGCAGCCTGTGCCATCGCCGCAATCACCAGCGGAGCATGCATCGGCGAATCAGCCGGAGCCTGACACGACACAATTAGCCCTTGCTGGAGGCTTTGAATCAGGTTGGTGGCTAGTGACATAAGCAGTGTGGCAATGGTTGGTTGTTAGTAGTTGGGGTCTGATCCGTCCCAACCACTTGTCTTGAATAACCAACGGACTCTACCACTAGCCGCTTAAAACTGTCTATTAGTTCTGCAACATGCCGTCTTCTAAAGACGAGACTCGATCGGCAACATCCATCAAGCGGGGATCATGCGTCACAATTAGCACGGTACGATTGCTCTCTTTAGCAAGCTGCCGCAACAGTTCAATGACAGCATGACCACTGTGAGAATCCAGTGCAGCGGTTGGTTCGTCTGCCATCATAATTTGCGGGTCACCTGCCAAGGCACGGGCGATCGCAACGCGCTGCTTTTGACCGCCCGACAAATCGCGTGGCAAGTAGTTGATGCGATCGTCCAGCTTTACCTGTGTCAGCAGCTCATGTGCCTGACGACGACGATTAGAGGCACCTCGAACGCCCTTCACTTTCAGTGCTACTTCCACATTTTCAGACGCCGTCAGCGCGGGAAATAGATTGAAGCCCTGGAAAATGAAGCCAATATTTTGGAGCCGAAAGTGCGCCAGTTGCGCTCGCGACATTTGCGTAATTTCCTGCCCAAGCAGGTTTACACTCCCAGCCGTTGGCGTTAGGATGCCAGCCAGAATTGATAGCAGCGTGGTTTTACCGGAACCGGAGGGTCCCATAAGTAGATGAATATCGCCCTGATGAATGGTCAAATCCACTCCGCGCAGGACTTGGTAGTCTTGCGAACCAGAGTGGTACACCATTTCAACCCCTTCCGCCACGATCGCTTGCCCCTTCAACCGTTTCGCATTAATCGAGGTAGGCACAGGTCGATCGCGAGTTTGAACAAAAGTGGCAAAGTTAACATGTGAAGCAGTCATTTGTTGAAAGTCTTTAAATAATAGTTTGGGTAGCAATAGTGAGGAGCGAAACAGAGCGGTAAGAATAGTCAACTCTAGAGGATAATGGCAAGGCTAGCTTCACCCAAAAGCATCTATTTTCCTAAAAGCAGCCCAACTTCATCTGTTATTTACATCACCGCTAACACGCGTGAGCAACGGATTTACATAGTGTAACGAACCAACGGGTGCATCGGCATTGTACTTTTCGGCATCTTTTTGGTTGGAAACTACGCTTTGAACACAATGGCAGGATCAACTCTCGTCACTTTCTGAATCGCAAACATTGCTGATCCTACGCACATGGCGACTGTAATACAAAACACACCAGCAGCCGTCGCGGGGCTAATGAGAATCATGATTCCTTTTGCTGCCATTGTCCATGTCCCCAACCCGATGCAAAGCGCCATACTAGGCAGATAGCCCAGGACAGCCATCCACAAAGCTTGTTCTGTGATCACGCTGTAAATAATCCAGTCAGACGCGCCCATCGCCTTGAGAGTACCGTACTCTCTGATGTGGTCTGACACGGAAGAGTAAAGAATCTGACTGACGACCACCATGCCAACTACAAAGCCAACGGTTGCACCCAAACCAAGGATAAAGCCAACACCAGTTCGCTTTTCCCAATAGTCACGAGTTTGCTGCGCCATTTCAACTTTCGTTAAAGCACGGGTGCCAGGGAGAGCGGATTCTAAGCGCTTGCGGAGGGTTTGCATATCCTGACCGGGCTTTGCCTGTACCAGAACGAAGGTGATTGAGTCTGACAGAGCGAGCTTTCGGGGTGAGGGCGGCGGCTTGGAGGACGATCGCGCTGGAGCGGCATCAACGTTGTTGAGCACCTCCACTTCCCCGTTTTGGATGCGAATATTGGCGGTGGAGCTGAGACCAGACGTGGAAAAGGCGTTTGCCGTTTCGAGCGATGTAAAAACAGCGGCACTGGATGCCATAGATTGGGTCTCTTCAACCAACCCAACCAACTTGGCTGGCAGCGACCCGATCGAGCCAGCGTCGCCCACCTGCTTGAGATTGATCGCAGACAGTTGAGCCTTGTCGATCACCATAGTATATGGAGTGTTCAACGCATTCAGTTCGCCTTGAGCCACTTTCCAATTTGCGAATAATTGTCCGTTGGGATCAAACCCATACAGGCGGACGGGCGCAATGCGACGATCGGACGATCGCCAAAGTGCAGCACGAATCATCAGGGCTTCGGCACGCTGTACACCTTCCACGTCCCGCGCCTTGATCAGGTTTGCCAGCGGCATAGGCGAGGTGACTTCCAAGTGCACCATGTCTTCAGAAGCAACCCAAAGCTCGGCACTGGAATGGTCAATAAGCAAGCCAGTTGAGCGCGTGAAGCCATTCAGAATCCCAATCTGAATGGTGACCAGGCTGACCGCAAACATAATCCCCGCCTGCGCCACTAGAAAGCGAGGGATGTCTTCAAATAAATTTTTGCGGGCAATCGATGCCATGACGAGTGCGCTTTGAAGTCGACTTGCTTAAAATCTAGATGCACTAGAGCAGTCAGAAAAAATTGGTATGGAATTTTGGCTTGCGGTTTGACCATAAGCCGTAAAGCGGCTGCAAGCGATCGTACAACTCCCACTGCTACTTATTTTAAGATTTTTTTAAGGGCTGCTGCTTTCAAGGTGCTTGGGCATTGTAAGACCAATTTAAAGCATGACGGCTACAGATCCAATCGCTGGGTAGGGGCAAGGCAATGCCTTGCCCCTACAAGATGTGTCGTCTTTTCAATTCAAATTGGTATAAAAAGCTTGAGGTCTAAGCTGAACGGAGTCAACTCAGACCTCAAACCTAAAACTCAAAACCGCTAGAGTCTAGCGAGTAGAACTACTCAAGCTGGGTTTCGCGTTCAGGTAATCCGGGAGGGACTGACGCAACCGATCGCCGTATAGCGCTAGTGCGTTGCCACCCATCAGTAATTCGAGGTAGTCGCGATCGTAATCCGAACCAGTCGCTGCATCCTTGACGCAGTCTTTTAGCACCCCGTCCCAGTGACCATAATCGCCAGAGAAGCAAGTCAGGTGCTTGCCTGCCTCACCTAAGCCGATCGGCAGGTAAGACGGACCGGGATCATCGGACTCAAAGGACGTGAAGATCTGCCCACGCTTGAAGTAATCCAGCGGATCGCGGTGGCGCAGGTCGTAGTGTTCGTACAGACTAGCGTCGTCAATCTTCGTCGGATCGTTCTCCTTCGTCCACATCAGGTCAAAGATGCTTTTCGCCTGACTGATGATGTTGGTGTTGTTATGCGTACCACGCTCCTGGATCATCAGCTTGGTAAAGTCCATCAAAGAGGGACGATAGGGATGCTTGGGATCAAAGTCACGAATGCGCTTTTCCCAATGTTCGTGCATGGCGTGAGCCAGGTCGGGCACCCAGCCACAGCCGCCTTCAAGGAAGCCGACCCGCAGGGTGGGAAACTGCTCAAATGCGCCATCAAAGACCATACGGGTCATGGCGTGCTGCTGCTGGTTGCGCTGCACGAAGATGTGGTTAAGCACAAAGGTCTCCATGTGGTCAGAAATGCCGCCCATCATGTAAGAGCCAGGACCACCATGAATGCCCAGCGCAATATCGAGTTCGACCGCTGCTTGCAAAATGGGACGAAAATCGGGATGGCTGATGGCTTTGCAGGTGCGAATTTCGGGGAACGCGTCTGGCGCTTTGGGGTGAGGAATGGGCATGTTGGGGGCGACTGCTACCCCAATGAGACCCAGTTCATTGACGCAGCGATGCATTTCAGCCACAGCCGCATTAACGTCCTGGAGGGGGAGCACACCGATCGCCTTAAGACGGTTATCGTAGCCGCTACAGTCTTCAGCGATGTAGCTGTTGTACGCACGGCAGAGGGCGATCGCCAGATCCTTGTCCAGTAGGCTGGAGAAAATCAGGTTCAAGGTGCCGTAAATGACCTGTACGTCAACGCCTTCCTGATCCATGTGCTGAATTCGCACCTTGTTGAACATAGCACCCAGCGTGGTGTCAGGGTGAAGGTTGCGGAAGCCACCTTTGCCAAGTCCCTGAGGCTGAGGGAACATGCGAAGGTAGTCAGCCTTACCTGTTGCAGGGTTAGCATCAATCACTTTCGCGCGTTGATCGCCCAGGCTGTCTACAACTAAGCCGATGCGATCGCGGTATTCTGGCTCGATGTAGTCCCGCAAAACTAGAGGATTCTCTAGCTTGTGAGCATCGGCATCAAGAACCATTAAACCTTCGTACATGCATTTCTCCTTTCGGTTTTGGGGGGTAAGAAACTTACGGGTAAAAAACAATTAGAGGGGGTGATGCACTGTGAGAGTGTATCGTTTGCACCAAAGCATCCCGTCTGGATCAAGTGCTAAAAGCTCAGCAAAGCGCTCGAATGCCCTCGTGTCGAAAAAAGGTGTAAGACGATCGTCCTGCCGCTGCATCAACGTAGAGTCATGAGTTGATGCGGCAGGCTGAGCAGTGAGCCGGATCATTAACTCAAGTCAAGAGTCTCAAACCAAGCACTGCATCAGGGGGGGCGATCGCGTTAAATTGCTTTCTCGGCTTTGGCGGCACGGCTAAAATACGCCAGCACTTGACGCAGACCAAACCAGCGCTCAAACGACCATGACATCGCTGCCAGAATGGTGATACCGGGATATTTGACGAACGCAGGTTCGTTTTTTTCAAAGACAGCATGTCCACCAAGTGCAAAGACTTGGGTTAGCACCAAGCAAAGCAGGGTTAACCGCCAGTCGAAGAACAGAAACACAACGGCTGCGATCGCCAAAAGATTGGTGAGATGGTGCAGCGCCTGGTTAATCGGATTCTGATGACTCGCGACAAAATGTGCTTTCGCGTCTTGGAAATAGCTCACAGCGCCTCCTCCACGGTGGTTTATAGTCGGGTTATGGCACAATACCACAGACAAATCCTAAGCGTGTGCAAGCGAGCAAAAGTCTTTGGCATGGGGCGGTCTTTGGCATGGGGACGTTTTTAGCGTGGGGCGGCTACCACCACCGCAACTCAGCATAGCCACGCGCTGGCTGGCTGCGCTCTTCGTCCGTCAGCCAATCGACAAGCTTGTAGGTGCCAAACACGTGATCCCACCAATCCACTGCCAGCCCAAAATTGTGATGCCACATTCCATACTTGTGATGAACGTAGTGAACGGGCATTTTCATCCAGAAACATCTGCTTGGGTTTTCATGCTGTAGCTGATGTGCGTAAGACGAAAAAGCAGCAAAGGCAAGCCCACCCAGACACCAGCCCAGCCCAGCTTCTAGCGAATAGAAGAACAGCAAGGACATCACCACAAATGTGCCTTTAATGTAATCAAAAAACTCCCACACGACACCCTGCCCCTCATTGCGCCGATGATGGTCGCGATGACGCTCACCGAGACGATGGGATACGTGCATCAGGCGATGTACCCAGTACTCAACCAGGCTGGCGAGCACGAAGGCGAGCAGAAAACAAACCAGCCCTATAGCCATTTTTGTCAGGTCAGACATATGTCCTTCTCACTCCTACCTCAAATTGAAGCGTACCGGATATTTTGAGATTTCGCTAGTGAATGCAGCGGCATCACGTGCATCTTAGCCAGCGGGTTCGTTGAAACGCGTCTAAAGCTTACGAGTGTAGTTAGAGTGGAAAGCTCAAACTCCAATATGTCTTCCCTCTGAGGACAGATTCTTTAACGGCTCAAGCAACCATCGCCTTACTTAATGCGCTATCGCCTTTTGTAAACAAAAGTTAAGTGCTATCATCCTTTCCAAGTCGGGCTTGACTGAGCGTTTAGTACGTGACTACACGTTTTAGTACGTAATCGTACTATATTGGCAAGCATGTCATCACAAGGCAGTAGCGAAACGATCGAGCGTGAGGAGAGGAAATGGACCTGGCTACAACCTTAAAAGGTCAAACCATTCGTGCGGATGTGCGAGACGTTGGGATCAACCCCAACCACTGGTATGCCATCGGTTGGGCGGATCAATTGCAGCCTGGACAGGTAGTACAAGCCACCGTTTGGCAGCAGGCGATCGCCATCTATCGTGATACTGAAGGCGCACTGCACGCGCTGGAAGATGCTTGTCCGCACAAAGGCGTTGAGTTGCATCGCGGTAAAGTGCAAGGTCAGCGCTTGGCATGTCGCTATCACGGTTGGGAGTTTGATGCGGAAGGTCGCTGTGTGAGTGTTCCTTACCTGCCCGAAGGTCAAAAGCTACCGTGTGCTCAAGCGCGCAGCTACCCGATTCAGGAAAAATATGGGTTGCTTTGGGTCTTTCCGGGTGATGCGGCGATCGCCACAGACTTTCAACCACCACTCATGCCAGAAGACGCTGAACCGGGCTGGCTTAAAGTGTCAGTAACGGGACACTTCAACGCCCATTTCTCCATCTGCAATGAAAACTCGATGGATGTCTTTCACGGGTTTTTACACGAGAATTTGCAGGGTTGGTTTGATCCGCTCTTGCTGAGCCTGCGCGAAACTGAAGACGCAGTGTTTGCAGAGTATCAGGTATCTTATAAGGGGCGCATGGCAAAGTTTTTGGGGTTGAGTGAACGGGCGGATCAGGTGACCACATTGCCAATCACGGTGCAGTATCGCTACCCTCACTATCAAAGCAGTTTGCAAGGGGTTTCGGCGCTGTATCTTATGCGTCTCCCCGTGAGTCCAGTTGAGAGTCGTTCGTTTGCGCTCTTCTTCTTTAAAATTCGCTTACCACAGTGGTTGCTCAAACCACTGGAGCCAGTTTTGCAAGTGCTGCTAGAGCGCTTCGTGCTGATGCGGTTTCTAGCTCAGGACATCGAAATGATGGAAAGTGAACAGCGCCAATATCTCGCGAACCCAAAGCGGCGTTATGTCGAAATTAATCCCGCCATCATCGCTGTGCAGCGTTTGATTGTCAGACAGTATGAACGTTTTACGCAAAGTTCTAGTCAAACCAGCATGAGCGGGCACAAAGAGCTGGATGCAGCCGTCCATCGCTCGGTAGCGATGCAAGAAGTCTCTACGGCTGGCATTTGCCTAGTTGATCGTACAGACTCGACTTAAACTATGAGCATAAAAATGGCTAATGATCGTGTCCGTGACCGCATAAATTGGCATAATACCGTTCTAGGCATTTCGTTGATCCATTTTAAGCAGACATCAGTCAAAATTCTGTCGGGCTCATAGCCAATAACTTGCTAGGCAAATATACTGTTGAGCAAGAGGCGATTCGGCTGTCTACAAAAGGTGAGAGGAGTTTACTGTGCAAGTTGTCAAGGAGTATGTCCAGCGCTGGTACGAAAGCGGGCTCGATCCCGACATCTACATTTGCCACAAAAAGCAGGGCAATGTTGTTGATATTGAAGAAGAAGCGACTGGCAAACGTCGGACGGTTCTTACCTTCTGCACCAATGATGTGTTGGGCTTAACCCAGGAAGAGGCTGTAAAGCAAGCCGCGATCGATGCGATTTTGCAATACGGTACGTCCAACAGTTCAGTTTCGGCGTTGAGTGGACGCATCGATCTGCATCGGCAGCTAGAGCAAGAAATTTCGGCATTCAAAGAGTTGCCACACACACAGCTCTTTTTGAATGCGTGGATGGCAATGCAGGCACTCGTGGATGCCTTTTGTCACCTCGCCATTCCGGTGCCCAATTTTCAGCACACTCGCGAAACGCTGATTTTGACTGATGTCCTTAATCATGGCTGTATTGTCTCGGCGCTAGCGCATTCTGGCACTCGCTCTGGTAAGCTGTTTGGTCATAATCCGCGAGTCCGAGTACGTGCGTATCGCCACTGCGATACCGAAGATCTTGCCCGACGGTTACAGCGCTATGCTCGCCCGAACGATCGCATTATGGTGATCTCTGATGCCGTCTTCTCAATGGATGGCGACATTGCGCCGCTGCCAGGGATGCTCGATGTCATGAGTCACTACGAAGGTAGTGTGTTAGTGATGGATGAAGCACACGCCAGTGGCGCGATTGGCGCTACGGGTCGTGGTATCTACGAGCACTTTGGGCTGCGACCGCAGCAAACGCTAGAGCGGGGTGTTGTGCCGCTGATCATGACGACCTTTTCTAAGTTCGCCGCTTCAGCCGGAGCCGCCATTAGCAGCCATGTCGCTGAACTCAAACCGTTGCTGGATGTCTCGCCAACCTCGATCGGCACCATTTCTCTACCACCACCCACGACTGCTGCTGCTCTAGAAAGCATTCGCATCGTCCGACGAGAACCAGAGCGCGTGCAGCAACTCCAGGAAAACAATCGCTATTTGCGATCGCGCCTTGTCGCTAACGATTTTCTGGCGATCGGCGAAACAAACGTCATACCTGTCATCCTGCCGCCTGAAATTAATCCTAAACTGTACGCGCGCAAGCTGATGGAATACGGCATTTGGGTTTCGCCCATCTGGTTTATTGCCAAGCCACGCGTTCGTGTCACCGTCAACGCCTTGCATACCAAAGAAGAAATGGATCGTCTGGTGACCACGATGGTTAAAGTGCGAGATCTGGTTTACAAGCCAACGATTAGCGCCTAAAAGTAGTTGTTAGGGACTTGCGTAAAAATAAAGTACCAGTGGTTTGGGTTTCGACTGCGCTCAACCCGCTACGGCTGAAGGTTGAGCGTAGCCGAAACCTGATTGATTGGTAGATTATTAATCCGCACGTCCCTTAGTTGTTAGAAATTAGTTGTTAGCTGTCAGTCGCCCAAAGAAAGATGAACAATCATGCTTCAAAACGGCAGCACTCCTGACAACTAAGAACTAACAACTACAGCACATTGACCCAGGAAAAATCAGCTTGACCAAAGTGAATGCTGAAAGCAACCATTAAGTTTTCCAGGCATTCAACTAGCCATTCTGTTTCGCCTCTCACTTTCGTCTCATAGTGTTTGAGCACGATCGCAAAGCGTTTCGCCAAGTAAGACTTAACGGCAAGCAGATTTGACTTTGCTTCCCGACAAAGTAGAATAATTTTGAGCACAAAACCAATAGTGAAAGTTGCACCCATGTTAGTGGTTAAGTCAACAAAAACGCCGTGATGATTTGGCTGCTGTTTTGGGCTTGCAATCAGGCAATCGATGAGTTGACCACAGGTTTGCACCATCAGAAAGCTGTTGGGTCGAAGCGTATCGTTTTGCGGCAAGATTGCTTCTAACCGATCGACTAACCAGCGGTTAAAGTGATGTTTGCCATAATCTGGACAGTTGGAATGCTGAATGGATGCCGTTAAATACTCATACATTTGCTGTTTTACAGCTCGATACGAGGGCGCTTGGCGGCTGGAGCTCACGAACTGTTGAGCAAGTTCTCGATAGGTTTTCGATCCCTCTGCTTTACCTGCAAAGTTGCGAATTGAGAGTTCTAGCTGTTGGCTACTGAGCAGGGTGGGGTTGCTAAAGGCAGAAGACTCTTTGGGTTGGGTAGCGTGCGATCGACGCAATAAATGCGTTGTATACCGATGTAAATCTTGCTCAAACTGTTGTTCTTTTTTAGCCTGTAGCTGGCTAATCACTTGATGCCCTAAATCGCTGCTGTCCCAGTCCATCAAACAATGGGGATAGAGATACGGGTAGCGGGGCACTAAGCTTTTAATCGGTTGATTTTTGTCATTTTCAAGGGGGTGTGTCACCTCTGAAGCGTCAACCCGTTGCTTTAACTCGGTATATTGTTCGCTGTGGTTAAAGAGCTTGACCAGTTCGCGCAGTCGTTGTGTGGCTGTAAAGTTAGCAGGCGTTGAAGGTGATGTTCGGAACAGCTCAACGAGATCGATAGCCGTAGCTTCATGCCCTAAATATGACCACCAGTAATTCATCAAAATGTAGCAGCAGCGGTTAAGAATTAAGCTGAATTCTTGTTCTGCCCACTTTGAAAGCACAATGCGATTAAGTGCGACTAAAACGTCAGGATCAGGGTAATCTTTACCTTCAATAAATAAGTAGTGAAGTCGATCGAGCAGTTGATCGGGTCGTTCTAGTTTCCTGAGATTAAGTAAGTGGGTATACAGAAGTTCTTTATCACACTGAAAATTTTGGTAGGAATAGCCTGACATGAGAGAAGCTTCCTTGGGGGCACCCGTATGTAAGTGAAAGGTAGATAAGATGACGCAATCGCAAAAACTCAAGCAAACAAGGTTCCGATCAAAAACCGCCCTTACCCGGTTCATCCAGCTTAGACGGCAACGCTTGACCCGGAGCTTGAAGGAAGGGAACTGAACGTTTGCCGGAATGTCTGTAATTGTACGGTAGGTCTATTCTACCAGTAATGAGAATCAGGACACTTGGCTAACTGACCACTGTTTTTTGAAGCAGAATGGTTCTCAACGCCTCTGTCTTACGTTTTATAAGCCCTCAAGTATCCTATTCAACCGCTCGATTGGTAATGTACTCAGTCATCAGAGCCTGTAGAGAGTAGCGGGCAGCCGTGCCTTCAATGAGCGATCGCCGCAGCAGCGATTGCAGCACCTCTTGCACCTCCACAGGCGATAGAGGGCGTGCGACCGCTTGAAGAATTTCGGCAATGGTCAGCGGCTCATGGCGCATCACCAGGCATTCCACAATGACACGCTCTAAGTCTGATAGTCGATTAAATTGACGATCAAGCAGCGATCGAATGTCTTCAAACAAGGCTGTGCCGTGCTGTAACTGCTCCAAAAAGTTTTCGACATTGCCATCAAAGACTTCCCGCACATTAGTCGCGATCGCGTTCAATGCGGATGGATTGCCCTCATAGCGATGGGAAATGAGCCGCCAGTCGCTTTCTGTACAGGAAAAAGCTCCTTTAGCAGTCAAAAATGCTCGCGCTGCCAGTTCGCCTAAACCTTCCAGCTTGAGGGCAAAAACACGCTGGCTATCGCCCTCCATACGCGCAATTTCTCTCGGCTTTTCCCAACTGGTAAAAACCAGACAACTCTGGTGCCCGGTTTGTCCTACCTGCTTCAGCAGTTCGCCATAATCTTCGTAGCCTTCTTGATAGGAACCGTTATGCACACCGCCTTGTAGCACTGCTTCCAAACCATCCAAAATAATCAGGCATGGCTGGTTTCGCAGGTAATAGAGCAAGCGAGCGACGTCAGTGCTGGTTTCTTCGCCATTGGAGAGAAACCGGATGAGATCGGCAACGAGTACGTGTAGGGTGGGTGGACGCTCTAGCGATCGCCAGATGAGGGAATCAAATTGATCTTTGACTTGATGCGCGAGTTTGGCTGCCAGGGTTGTTTTGCCAATACCGGGCGCACCAAACAGTGCTACCAGACGACAACCATTGATTCTGATGCGCTCTTCTAACTGCTGAAGTTCTCGATCGCGTCCAAACACTGACGGCACTTCTGGGATATTGCCCCAATCTTCCCGTCTGGGCTTAGGGTCGTCCCAAAGCGAACTAATCTCCGACTCAAGCCTCATGTAGGAGTCTGATGACAAGTGTTCAGAACCATTCAACGCCTTGGGGACTGCCAAGTGCGATCGTCGTTCCCTCGCTTGCTCGATCGGTCCTTGTAGGTTTCGCTTGCTGACTTTAGCACCCACGCTATCCGCAAGGAGTTTCCACAGTTCTGGTCCAACGTTTTGAATTAAATGCTCATAGCTACAGCGGTTAGAGCATTCCTGGTAAATCTCTTTGGAGGCTTTGCCGTCCCAAGCGCCCTTAAACATGATGCGTTGGAGATCATTCAGCCGTTTTTCTCGTTCAGAGAGTAGCTCCCCAACAAACTTAAGTGCTTCGTCAGCGTTCATGTTCAGACCCGGAGTAGATGCCTGTTCTCTAGTGTAAGGCTGAACTTTCCTGAACTTTCCTGAACTTTGCCCTACTTGCAGGATTTTTCTTTGAAAAAATAGTCTTGAGTTGCCTGCATACACATTTTCCGGCTTCTTTGCAACAGTAGAGACATCCCCGCTCAGGACGGATGCCGGTATCAAAGCTGACTGGCATCCGCTGCGTCACTACCCAAGCAAGGAGGAAGACTATGTTCAGCTTAGTGACCCTAATGAAGACGCTGATTGAAACCGAAGCAACAACCCACCCGCTCAAAACGATTAAAGGTTCCACCCGCTCTGCAAAACCTGTTGTCGATGCGATCGTGACGCAAGCGATCGCACCTGGCAGAAAAGGGCAGGTGAAATTCCAGGGTTCTTGGTGGACAGCACGGTGTAGTCAAGACATTACGCTTAGTCCTGGCAAACTTGTGCATGTCATCGATCGACAGCTCATCACGCTCTACGTTGAACCAGTGCTCTCGAATGCTCAAGGACATTAACCACTATGGAATTTGCTGTTGCAATTTTTACAGGTCTGGTCTTTTTGGTCATTACAGAATGCCTCACACCTGAAACGCCCTCTAAAACATCAGAAGAGGAGTTTGGAGAAGCCGTCACAAAGTATCTTGCTGAGCATAAGAAAAAGCAAGAGAGTAAAAAAGATGAAGCTTAAGGAAAGGTAACAATTTTTGCGAAAAATCAACGCCCAAATCTCAATCAATGCAGTTAAATTTTGTTGAGTGAGTAGCCCTGTTTTGGGCAATGGTTACATACGCTACTAACATTTATTTCCAACCAATCTATGCAACAAGTCAACAGTTCCCCCAAAATAGCCTCTTCAACACCGCTATCTCAAAATATTGAGCCAGAGCAGCCTACTGCTGAGCCATCAGCCCTGCCAGCAGTACCGCCGCCCTTAAATTCGTTGAGCCAATCGACGTTATCAATGGACTCGAATCGCACCTTACAAATTTTGACTGGCATGACCACTGTCATTGTTGGCATGGCAGCAGTAGCAGGTTTGACTTATGTTGTCACTGGTTTTGTGATGGCACAATTAGAAGTTCAGCAGACAGTAAAAGAGCGGCAGAACAGTGAGCCATATCCGCAGCAATTTGATCAGATAAAACAACAAAATTCGGGTGGTAATATACCTCAAGAGCAGGATTCTGTAGTAGAAATTTCAGCGAAGATACAGCTTAACCATGCTAAGCAATTAGCAGCAACCGATAACTTTCAAGCCGCGATCGCCGAAGCAAACAACATTCCTTCCAGCAGCCTTTTCTACCAGCAATCACAGCAGTTTATAAGGCAATGGTCTGAACAAATACTTCAGCAAGAAGCTAAGCAAAGAGCCATACAGCAAAAATTGCAAGCAGAACATGAAAATAACCAACTACACTTGCAATTAGCTCAACAAGCACTGGCAAAAAACGATTGGGCAACAGCGCTCCAAGAAGCTAGGCAAGTAAGTAGCAACCCTCTTTGGCAGCAACGGAGGGACGCTATCGTCCAAAGAGCGGAGCCGTATGAATATGAGCAGAGAGCAAAGCAATTTCTCGATCAGGATGAATTAGAAAATGCTATCAACGAAGCGGGTAAGCTTCCACTGATCGCGCCCTGGATAGAAAAAAAGTCCATCATCATAGCTCAGGCAAGACAACGGCTTGCCGACAAAAGAGTAGCGACAAAATGGAACGATCGCTGTCGAGAATGGGCAGACAGTAATATCAGTCGGTGCCCTAATGTAGAGGATATAAAGACAATTGAAGAAATACTTCCTACAAATTGGTTGTCTAAATTACTCCCTGCAAGTCGTAAATCAAAGCGTTAGAACTGGGTGAAGGCTGGTATAGTCACTATAAAGGTTTAGTGGAAGTTGAGAAGTGGAGAAACGGTAAGTGACTATAAACCCCTCTGCGAATGATAGTTCAGTAGCGTTGTCAGCGACTCAAACTACGATCGCCATCCAAATCATTCCCGTGACAACTGCCGAAGAACAAGAGTGGTTTTTAGACGTGCCTGCGATCGTGTATGCCAACGATCCCCATTGGGTACCGCCGCTCCGTAGCAGCATTGCCAAACAGCTTGCGCCGACGAACCCGTTCTTGCAGTACGGGAAGTTACAGCAGTTTATAGCAGTGAGGAGAGAGGAGAGAGGAGAGAGGAGTCAGCAGACGAAGCCCTCACTTCTGGGACGGATTGTTGCGGCAGTGAATCATCGGTTGCTCGATCGTGAAGGGCTGAACGTAGGGTTATTCGGCTACTTTGAGTGCGTTCACGAGTTCACTGTGGCGAAGGCATTACTTGATGCAGCCTGTCAATGGTTACGAGAGCAGGGAATGACGACGGTGCGAGGTCCGATCGACCTTTCAACGCACAACAACTGTCTATTTCTAATCGATGGATTTGACTCGCCACCCATGATGATGATGCCCTACAATCCACCTTATTACCCGAAATTTGTGGAGCAGTATGGCTGGCAGAAAGCGAAAGATGCTTACGCCTACAACTTTCCGCTCGATAAACCACTGTCACCAGAGTTTGAGAAAGGCTATCGGATTGCGTTGAAGTCGGGTGTCACCTTTCGTCCTTTGCGAACCAAGGGCGAGGGCTTTGAGCAGGATTGCATTAGTTTGTACAACCTGTTCACAAAAGCGTTTTCAAATAACTGGAGTTCCACGCCGCGCACACAAGAAGAATTTTTGGAAGAGGCGAAAGATTTGCAGAGTTTGGTCGATTCAGATGTGTTTCCGATCGCCGAATACAACGGTGAAATGATTGGCTTCTGGATGGCTTTACCCGACTACAATATTCCCCTTAAGCACGTCAACGGCAAACTGAATTGGCTCGGTATTCTCAAGTTTCTCTGGTATCGCCGCCAGATTGATCAGGGACGAGTCATTGCCATTTGCTCGTTGCCAGAATTTCGCCGTAAAATGGTGCCGTTGGGACTCATTTATCTGGGCATGCAGGGCGGTATGCAAAAAGGCAAGCCCTACAAACGCGCCGAACTTTCCTGGGTGTATGAAGACAACTTCCCGTCTCGTAAACTCATTGAAGCGTCTGGCGGCACCATTTATAAAACCTATCGTATCTATGAAAAAGCTCTTTAATGAATTGAGCTTTCCCGTTCAAAGCAGAATTTAAGCTCGCAGTAATCGCATTTCTTAACGCACTTTGTTTGAGTTGCAAAGTGATTGCACGTTTAGCACGCGACATTAAGGTAATAGCAATGGTTTCTTTGCAACTATCTACTAACGGCAATGATGACTAAACATCTCTTCCTACCCTGCATTTCGATTCTTGCAAGCATGGCTATCTCTAGCTTGTATCCCGTCAATTCTGCTAACGCCCTTGGCGAAAAGCATCGAAAGGTTTCTCGGTGCCCTATTACGGCTCAAACTTTTAATGATTCTACTGTAGAGAAAACTGAGCAAACAGATGTCAGTGCTGATATTAGCGAATGGTTGCTGAATGAAAGAGTGATAATCCTCAGCAAAGATATCGATGACGGACTAGCAGAAATAATCATACCGCAGCTACTTTATTTAGACTATAAGGCACCAGGAAAAGATATCTACTTATACATCAATTCTCCTGGCGGAGATATTACATCAGGCATGGCAATTTATGATGCCATGCGATCGCTAAAATCTGATGTTGTAACAGTAAGTGTGGGTCAATCAAGCTCTATGGCAAGCATATTGTTAGCTGGTGGAACAAAAGGGAAACGACTTGCCTTGCCGAGCACTCGCATTATGATTCATCAACCTTTAGGAGGCACTTGGGGACAGGCGACTGCGGTTGAAATTGAGGTTAAAGAACTTTTGTATTCTAAAAAACGACTTAATGCTTTATTGGCTGATTTTACAGGTCAACCGCTGAAGCGCATTGAACTTGATACAGAACGAGACTTTTATATGTCTGCTCAAGAAGCAAAAGCATACGGTCTTGTTGACAAAGTAATCACTCAACTGCCTTCAAGTTCTCGACCCTAACAATGTTGTAATTGAGTAACTTATGAAAGCATTTGTCACTGGAGCAAACGGATTTTCGGCAGCGCATTTGATCAGGACGTTGGAACAGCGCGGCGATGCCGTTGTGGGATTGGTGCGAAAATCGAGTAATCTTGCGCGGTTGGCTGGAAGCAAGGTGGAATTAGTTTACGGCGATTTGTGCGACGTTGATACGTTGAAAGCCGCCATGACAGGCGTGGATGTGGTTTTTCACGTCGCGGCTTATGTGGAGTTGGGCATTGTCAACGCGGCGGAGATGGCACGAGTGAATGTGGAAGGCACTCGTGCTGTGCTGGCAGCAGCGCAGGCGGCGGGAGTCCCCAAGATGGTGTATTGCAGCACGATCGGCATTTTTGGCGACACACAGGGACGCATGATCGATGAAACCTTTCAGCGCACTCAAACCGATTTTTCGTCAGCATACGATCGCACGAAGTATGAAGCACAACAGTTGGTCGATCGGGCGGCGGCGGATGGCTTTCATGTTGTCAGCGTTCTACCATCCGGGATTTTTGGTGCCGATGACCCACACTTTGGCCCTGTCGTACAGCAGTTTCTCAAGGGTGGGTTGAAGCTGTGGGCAGGGGGCGATCGCGTCACAGGTATCGTTCACGTAGACGATCTGGCAACGGCGATGTTGCTGGCAGCAGAAAAAGGCAAGCGGGGAGAACGTTACATCATTTCGGCTGGTGACATGACGACTCGCGAAATGTTTGCGTTGTTGAGTCAGGAATCTAGCATTCCTGCTCCAGCCGAGACACCAGAGGCGATCGTGCGCTTGGTCGGGAATCTGCTTGATCCGATCGGTCGTCTCTTCTCCTGGCAACCGCCTCTAAGCCGAGAGCGCGTCCATTACGTGTACGATCGCTGCGTGTGTGTGGATGGCAGCAAAGCACGTCGAGAACTGGGATGGGAACCGCGATCGGTAGAAGAGACGATCAGGGAACTGGTAAGAGCAAAGGATGAAGGATGAAGGTTTTGAGTTGGCTTTAATGGTCGGCGGTTAGCCTTCTAAAAACCAACAACTCCTTCAGCCCTTTATCTTTTTACAAGGCTGCAATGCTAAGACTCACCATAGCGGGTATCAACGTCAGGAACGCTGCAACCATTGTGAAGGCACGGTATCACTTCAGCGCCAGCCTTCTGTCAGCTACTAGACCGCTTGCTTACTGCTGTTGTGACTGCTGCTCATAGTGTCTGGCGATCGCTCCACCTTTACCTACCCTTAACTCAGGTGTAGAGAGCGATCGACCTGAGAGCGATCGACCATTGCCGCCGCGATGGACGCTAATCAGTTCGGCGCAAATACTCACGGCGATCTCTGCGGGTGTAAGAGCACCAAGATCTAACCCGATCGGGGCATAGATGGTTTGCAGTTGAGCCGCGACTAAAGATGCTTCCATGCTTGGAATGCCGTCTTGTTGCAGCGCCTGCAAAACCGACTTGACTCGCTTCTCGCTGCCAATCATGCCGATGTAGTGAGGCGATCGAGGTAGCAGTACTTTCAACGCTGCCAGATCGTGCTGATAGCCTCGTGTCACTAGGGCAACGTAAAGCGGCGGTGCATGATTCAGTGTTGCAATGGCAGCATCGATCGACTGAGCCAGCACGATCGCATCAGGAAAGCGCTGCTGGTTCGCAAACTCTGGACGATCGTCCTGCACAACGACACGAAAATCAATGAGGTGTGCCATTTGCGCCAGGGGCACTGCCACATGACCGGCACCGACAATGAGGAGTGTCGGGGATGGGAGAAGAGGCAGGATGAAGGTGGGGGAGTGGGGAATGGGGAGTGGGGCTTCGACGTGAGCGCTCAGCCGAACGGAGTGGGGTGTGGAGAGGTAGGGCGATCGTTCTGGTGCAGAAGGAATCACTAAGAAGCCGGATTGCCCAGATTGCAACAGGGTTACGATTTCGTTGGCAAGGGCGATCGCGCTGTTACCCTGCCAGCGTTCTAGCCAAACGTGCATTTTGCCGCCACAAATGCCCTGCTTTGCCTGCTCCAGAGTGCCTGACAGATCAATCTTGACCAATTGCTTTTCGCCTGTTGCCAGCACTTGTCTGGCTTGCACGATCGCGCTAGCTTCACCGGCTCCACCGCCGATCGTGCCAATGGTGCTACCGTCTGAGCAGAGAAGCATCATTGCACCCACTTCTCTCGGTACTGAGCCTTTCGCATCAACGACCGTTACCACCACAACGGGATCTTGCTGGAGCGCGGCGGCAAGTTGCTGGTAGAAACTGAGCATGGGCGATGCAATGTGGGACGATCGTCTGCATTGTACGAGAGGCGCGATCGGGTTTTAGAATCGGTTGTGGTCAGCGACGATAAATAATTCTGTAATCAACGGACATACGGTTGCGCTGTAACAAGGTTTGGGACAACTCGGTAGTGTTTAACGTTAAACGTGCAGAGTATTAGACCTCGTCCTACAGCACAGGCAGCAATCAAAGCATCAAGCAATCCCAGACTATGTGACAAATGGTAGGTTGTAAAATCTGACAGCGCACGGGCACAATCAGCTTCAGTTCCCCAAACCACAGGTAATGGTGCAACCAATTGGAGTGCTTTACGAATTTGCTGCACATTCTGAGCGTCTTGAATTAGCTCCATAATAACGAAACCTGGAATACTGGGTATGTCTAAGAGGCTGGAAAACCAATCAATTGCAGGTGTATGTCCCCGTTGGATATCAATCAAGATATCCGTGTCTAACAGATAAGTAGTTAAACGAAATCAATTACACAAAAAAGTAGCTGAAAGGCTGGATTGTCGCGAAGCTAGTGTGAAAATAATTCTGTTGGACTACTTACATTAGTACTTTTATAGCCGCGATCGTGTTTCAGCTTCGTGGCGCAGATGCTGAGCATGGACTTGACTATCAACAATATCAGGTCGTGAATGAATGACTCCTTCATTTTGCCAATAAGCTACAAGCTCTGCTCCAGTCTTCGGCGGGCTACTCAAAACTTGTCTGGTCGATAGTAGCCGTAGAATGTACTCAGATAAAGGCAAATTTAGTCGTGAAGCTTCTGTGGACAGTTCACTCTCCAAGTCTGACGGCAAATCTAAACGGATACTCATCTCTACATACCTTGTTGATTGAGATTTTAGAATGACAATAACTAAAAACTCTTAGATTTTATGAGTCTCCGAATAGGTAAGCGTGAATCTAAGTTGATGCCGTTATCGCTACAGACAGCCCTGACATCATTCGCAGCAGCAATTGCCCAGTGAACTCGTTCCCTAGCATACTCTGCTCCGCAAGAAGTAGTACCGTGAACCAATCTATGACGTAATCGAAAGGCTCGACAAAGACCATTCCAATCCTGCACCGTTTCAGGAAGACGTTGTTGAACTTTTAGTTTGTCATTTTGGAAAACCTCATCTTTCCAAACATCCTTATACCGATCGATCCCGTGACAATTTTTCAGTTTCGCTCGTACTATCACATTGGGAGAAGCACCAAGTGCAATCATTGCGCGTCGAACTGTCCACTCAAAGTGAATTACTGAAAGCAGAGCTAACAATGAAGGATCATCAGTCAAAAATTGCTTGATTCGATCTTCACGAGAGAGACTTGAATCTTGAACTAAAAACATGAATTTACTCTAATCTTCGAGTTAACCGAAAGTTACGATTACTGAAACTCTGTACTAAAAGTAGATGGCTTTTCAGGACAATCCTCAGCGATCCACAAGCAAGCTAATAGCCACCTACACAATCGCTTCGTGATTCTGATGAGGCTGACTGGAGGGCATTTCATCACGGTAAAGCACCGTCTCTGAAACTAGCGTCAGACTTTGATCAAGCCAAACAAGGGATGCTTGAACTACAGAACCAGCCTGAAGCGTCACCAAAGAGAAGTTACGCAAACAATTGCTGTCTGTTTTCACGATGCGGGGCACGCTGGCAGCGTTGAGATAGATAGTGCCGTTCATCGCCACAAGGGGAACGCGCTGCTGCTGTTTGGTGTGGCGCAACTGGTGGTGCATATGTCCAAAGGTAACGAGGGGAACCGTTTTGCCAAGTTTGCGGGTTGCGTCGATCGCCTCTGCAAAATCCGGATCACCATGATCGCCGCTAGGAAGACTCCAATCTTTGCCACAGATGTCTTCGGCACGATCGCCCAAGCCTTTGGGGCCGCAGTGCCCTAGAAAAATCACGGTGTCGAGAGCGCTACTGCTGGCGGCTTGCATAATGCGATCGGTGGATTCGGCGAAGCTGGTGATGCCGTAGCGCGATTGGTAGAAGGCGTTCGTGTTCTTCCACTCTGAGCCGCCCCAGCTAAAGGGACGAGCACCCACAACCGTCAGTTTCAAGGCTGGGAAGTCAAGCTTGCCGTAGCCGACGTGTGCCTCTCCCAGCAAATCAAGCTGTTGCTGTACCCGATCTTCTTGCGTGCGATCGTAGGGACATTTTTTGATACCCCATTCGGTCGCGCTGTACCAGGCATCGTGATTCCCCAGAACAGCGGCTTTTGGGATATCCATCCCGGCGATCGACCGCACGACCGCTACAGATTCGTTGCCAAAATCGCCGACTAACAGCACGAGATCCACGCCCAAATGCTTGAGCGCGATCGCGTCATCCGCATCCCAACAGTTGTGAACATCGCCAATGACGGCAATTTTGATGGTGGATGAGGATTGTTGTGAAGGCTGCGCGATCGATTGTTCTGCTTGGGCGATCGTCTGTATTTGGTGATCGTTCGTTGGCGGATTGTGTGGCTGCTGAGTCATGCGTATCTCTTTCCCGTCTCTCTTAGCATAATCAGGTTTGGAAGCGAACGGGATTGGATAGGCGAGCCGCAACGTCTTTAAATTAACAGTAATTTCCTTCTATCCCTGGCACAGTAGAGTGATGGACGATGTTGAAGCAGCCGTGATGAGAGATGTATGTCAGACGCGAATCTAGATTTGACCATTAATGGTGCGAATGTCCGCCTTAAGGACGTGTCTCCCACCGTGACCTTGCTGGAATACCTGCGCTCTAGCGGTCGAGTAGGGACGAAAGAAGGCTGTGGCGATGGGGATTGTGGGGCGTGTACGGTGGCGATCGTCGCTGAAGGTGCAGACGGCAAGCCTCACTATCAGGCGATGAACAGTTGCTTGATTCCGTTAGCGTCTGTGGCAGGACGAGAGATTATCACCGTTGAAGGGGTGGCAAACGGGGCATTGCATCCCGTTCAGGCGGCAATGGTGGAAACATTAGGTTCCCAATGTGGCTACTGCACACCGGGATTCATTATGAGTTTGTTTACGGCGTACTACGATCGCGCCATAGATGACGTTTCTCTAGAAGGCAATCTGTGTCGCTGTACAGGCTATCTCTCCATTCGCCGTGCCGCTGAGTTGGTGAGCGGGGCTTTGCCGGATGATGCTTTTGCAGAACAGTTGAGTCACGCCATCACTGACGTTACGCCTCTAACCTACAGCGGTAACGCGCAGCAGTTCTACCGTCCCACGCAGTTAAGCGAGGTACTGGCATTACTCCAGCAGCATCCAACCGCAAGACTGGTCGCAGGCGCAACCGATTTGGGACTGGAGATGTCCCATCACAGCCAGCAGTTTCCGATCCTGGTTTCGCTAGAGGCAGTGGCAGAACTGAAGCGCCTGGAACAAACTTCGGATGCAGTGGTGATTGGCGCTGCGGTGCCGTTGAGCCACATTGAAACCAATCTGCACGGCATCTTTCCCAGCCTGGATGAGATGCTGCACTGGTTCGCGGCGCGGCAGATCCGCAATCGAGCCACGATCGGCGGTAATTTAGGCACGGCTTCTCCGATCGGTGATTTGCCTCCCGTTCTCTTGTCTCTGGATGCGGAGTTGACGATCGCCAGTACAACCGAAACCCGCACAGTCCTGCTAGCCGAGTTCTTCAAAGGCTATCGTCAAACCGATCTCAAACCAGGAGAGGTGATTGTGTCGGTGAGCCTTCCCAACGCGATCGCGCCGGATGCCGTGCGTCGTCTCAGCCAGTCGTACAAAATTGGCAAGCGCGGCACGGACGATATCAGTATCGTTGCAGCCGCCTTTACGATCGACCTGGATGCCAGCGATCGCATTGTGCATGCGCGTCTCGCCTACGGAGGTGTGGCGGCGACTCCAGTACGGGCGATCGCCGTCGAAACCTTGCTCATTGGACAACCCTGGTCTATGGCAACCATCCAGCAGGTCAAGCCCACGCTGAAAGCAGCCTTTACACCCCTTACCGACTTTCGCGGCAGTGCTGATTATCGCAAGCTGCTGATTGCCAATCTGTTTGAAAAGTTTTTTGTGGAGAGCCAGTCCTTAGAAGGAACGATGGCAGGTATAGCGTTGATGTAGAGAAAATGAGATCCATTAGATTGGGCAACAGGAGGGATAAAAATGACTAAAACAGCAGAAAAACTGAAGCTTGAGCTTGCTCAACTTTCTCTAGAGGAGCGTGCAGAACTTGCTTACTTTTTGATTCACTCTCTAGATGAGGAGTCCGATGACGACGTAGAGAGTGCTTGGGATGTTGAACTAACGCGAAGGATGCAGGGGATTCATCAGGGTTCCGCTTCTGGTGAGCCGTCAAATAAGGTCTTTAACGAGTTAAGAGAGAAATACTCGTGAAACCTATCGTTATTCATAGTGAAGCGATCGCAGAACTAGACGGCACGATTTCTTACTATGACGATCAAAAAGTAGGTTTGGGACTTGATTTTTTGGCTGAGGTAGAACAGGCGATTAACAAAATTCAGCAAAACCCAAACTTAGGAGCAATTTATAACGTCGAAGGGTTGCGTCGCTATGTCATTCAACGCTTTCCGTTTCTCATTTTCTACACAGAGCTTGAAGCGGTGATCTGGATAGTAGCGATCGCGCACGGAAAGCGTAAACCCAACTACTGGATACAGCGACAGATGGAGTAACCGCGAGTAGTTGTAACTGCAATTTTTCATGGTCGGCGCGATCCGAAAGCGTAGCAATCACGAGTTTAAGACGGGTTGAACAATAGGGTTAACAAACAGAGGTAATGAGATGAATGCAGTGGGTAAACCCTCAAGCCATGAAAGCGCAATTCACCATGTCAGCGGCAAAGCTGTCTATACCGACGACCAGCGTCAGCCTGCGGGGATGCTATCTGTGTATCCTGTCGTTGCGCCCCATGCCCACGCGCGAATTACTGGGATTGATGTCTCTGGTGCTGCCAGTGTAGAAGGCGTAGTCACCGTGTTGACTGCCGCTGATGTTCCCGGCAAAAACGATACGGGCGTGATTGTGCGCGATGAAGTGCTGTTTCCCACTGAAGTAGTCAGCTACTACGGGCAGGCGATCGTGTGGGTGGTTGGCGAAACCGACGAAGCGGCTCGACTGGGAGCCGAAAAGGTTATCGTGACCTATGAACCACTGGAACCCTTGCTGAGCATCAAGGCGGCGATCGCTGCCGAGAACTTTCACAATCAGCCCCAGGTAATGCGTCGGGGTGATGCGATCGCGGCGTTGGCTGAAGCCGATCGGTGTCTCGAAGGCGAAATTGAAATGAATGGGCAAGATCACTTCTACCTGGAAACCCAGGCGAGTTGGGTCATTCCCGATGGCGAAGGGCATTATCAGGTCTATGCATCAACGCAGCATCCTTCGGAAACGCAGGTAATTGTAGCGCGAGTGTTGGGCGTAACCAGCAGTCAGGTGGTCGTCACCTGCTTACGGATGGGCGGTGGCTTTGGCGGGAAGGAATCGCAGGCAAATCCCTATGCGTCGGTAGCGGCGATCGCCGCCCATAAAACGGGTCGTCCCGTGCGCGTGAAGCTCAAGCGGAGTCACGATATGACCTTGACAGGTAAACGGCACGGCTTTTTAGGTCAATACAACGTTGGCTTTACGAATGAAGGCAAGATCACCGCGTTGGATGTGGCGCTCTACGCCGATGGGGGTTGGAGCCTCGACCTCTCGCCGCCCGTGCTGCTGCGCGCCATGCTGCATGTAGACAACGCCTACTACATTCCCCACATCAAAGTGACGGGACTGATTGCTAACACCAATAAAGTGTCGAACACAGCCTTCCGAGGGTTTGGTGGTCCGCAAGGCATGATTGTGATTGAAGAGGTGATCGATCGCATCGCCCGGGCCCTTCACCTACCGCCCGATGTCGTGCGCGAACGCAATTTTTATCACGGCACTGGTGACACCAACACGACTCATTACGGACAGGAACTCTACGACAATCGCCTCGATCGCGTCTGGCACGAAGCAAAGACCAACGCCAATTTTGTCGAGAGGCAGGTGGCGATCGCAGACTTCAACCGCACCCATCCTTATCTCAAACGCGGCTTAGCCATCACGCCCGTCAAGTTTGGCATCTCGTTCAACAAAACGCACTACAACCAGGCAGGCGCACTCCTGCTCATCTACACCGACGGCAGCATTCAGCTCAATCACGGTGGCACCGAGATGGGGCAGGGACTCCACACTAAAATGCTGCAAGTGGCAGCAGATGCGCTCGGCGTAGACATGAACCGCTTTCGCCTGATGCCCACCAGCACCGATAAAGTGCCCAACACCTCCGCAACAGCAGCTTCCAGCGGTTCCGATTTGAACGGACAAGCGGTCAAAGATGCCTGCGAAACCATCAAAGCGCGTCTGTCTCCTGTCGCAGCGAGACTGATGAACCTGGATGCAGCGGAAGATCTCGTCTTTGAAGACGACTGGATTGGTTGCAAGACCTATCCCAGGAACCGCGTGCCGTTTTTGGATGTGGTGAGACAGGCGTATGACGATCGCGTTAGTCTTTCTGCCACAGGCTATTACCGCACCCCGCATATCTATTGGGATGAGGTGACGTGTAAAGGCAGACCGTTTTACTATTTTGCCTACGGTGCCGCAGTCAGCGAAGTTGAGGTGGATGGCTTCACAGGCACCTTTAAGCTGCGGCAGGTGGATGTGGTGCATGACGTGGGCGAATCGTTAAATCCGCTGGTCGATCGCGGACAAATCGAAGGCGCGTTTGTGCAGGGGATGGGCTGGCTGACGATGGAAGAACTGGTGTGGGATGCCCAGGGACGACTGCGAACGGATGCGCCTAGCACCTACAAAATTCCCACCATTAGCGAAATCCCCGAACACTTCAGCGTCCATCTGCTCACACGAGCCGCGCAGGATGGCGTGATCTACGGCAGCAAAGCGGTGGGTGAACCACCCTTTATGCTGGCAATGTCCGTGCGAGAAGCGATTCGGGAAGCTGTTGCAGCCTTTGGTACTGCCTCAGAAGTGCTGCTTGCGGCTCCGGCAACACCAGAAGCAACGCTATGGGCGATCGAGCAGGTGCGATCGTCCTCTACTCAGCAAGTTTCTATCCCAGATCCACAGCTTTCAACCATCTAGCTGCTGTAGATCAAATTGCTGGGGGATGTTCGCCCATCTTTACCCACAGTCGGCGGACACGAAGCAACTGAGAGCGATTTATCTTCAGTGCAACAAGGGTGGCTCTACCAGTAGGAGTTAGCCCGACAATTGCTGTTGCTTCCTCATTCCACTTAAAGTGATCAGCCCAAGCTTGCTGTTGGGGGTGAAATAGCGGCACTGCTGTTTGCGTGGTTGGATCAGTCGCAGTTTGACGAACAGCTTTGAAGCGGTTGCAGGATGGGCAAGCGAAACAAAGATTCTCAAAGCTTGTCGTTCCACTCTTTGAGAGCGGAACGATGTGTTCAAACTCGAAGGTTGTCGCTGTAAGGGATTCAGCCGTGCGACAGTAAGCACAGCAATGGGCAAAATGCGAGCGTATTTGGCGTTGCAGTTCAATGGCAATGTAAACGCTCACGCTACATTGAGACACCGTAAAGCTGCTGAAGGGTGTATCTAGCTCTAGTTTTGAGCATATTCAGGTGGTCAACTTGCGTTAAGAGACGATCGAGCGTTGCGGTTGCATTAGCCGATAGTTGACCTTCAGCGTTTTGAGTCAGTAGTTCACCGAGTTGAGCCTGTTCAGCAGAGGCAAGCTGACTGGTGGCTAATGCTTGTAGTTCTTCCAGGCTTAAACCAGTTAAATGCTCTTCGTCGGATGCAGAAATGTTAGCAAGGCGATGGTATGTCTCCAGGTCTAGTAAGACTCCTACGCGCTCACCTTGCTGATTCGTCACGTACTGTACTGCTTCAGGCATGGGTTTCTTCACTTGAACCTAAGCTAATTTTAGCGCCAGTAACTGCTAAATTTAGCCTGCGACACTGTGGGCGATCGAGCAGGTGCGAAACCCAAATCCCCGGCTTCTCTAAGAAACCGGGGATCTGAAAGCCGGGAATCTAGAGCCAGTTAGCTGGCAACGGCTATCTTTTGACGAGTCGGACGTTTGCGATCGGATTTCTTTTTCAAGCCAATGGAGCGAGCTTCATTACTGTCGGAACCAAACTGTCCGCGTACAACTTCTTTCATTGCAATGACAGCATTGTGAAACTCCCATTCTGCTTGACGAGCGGCATCAGCGGCAGCTTTGTAGAGCGCTTGTTTTTCGGTCTCAACTTGCTGCATTGTAATCATCTTTTGAAAGGCTGATTGCAATGCTTCGGGGGTAGCCTCAGGACGAGTTGTTTTGTAAGTAGGAATCGTGCCGATACCATTGAAGGAATCAACGTCTTGATTGATGAGTTGAGGTGATAAACGACGGCTTGGGGTTTGGATAGGCATGATGAACCATAGGGTCTAGAATTACAACTTTAATGTGCCCAACCAAAGAAAAAACTACCCGCTGTCATGCTCAATGTAAGGCAGATAATTGCAATGTTTGATCGTTGCCTTAGTTTGAGTGACAGGCAACTAAGGCGTTGAATGCTGATGCAGCACTAATGTCGTTAGCTGCGTTAGAGCACGATCGCGCGACAGCTCTATGATCGCAAATGACATTCAGTAAGATCCGCAGTGACAATACAACTGTTACAAGCTGCATTACAATGTTCGCTCAAGACAATACTAAAGCGATGACTTGCCTTCAGTAGTATCCACAGTGCAATTGCGAATGTAATGGGCTGCACTGAGATTATGAGTGACTCCCTTCACTATCTCAGTGGGCGCAGATGATGCGATCGTGCAGGCACAAACCCGTCGAGAGCGGATCAATGACATCACTTGCCATCCGCTTTATCCAGTCACTCGTCAGGTGGCACATGGCGCGTTGTAGATGTGCCATCGTCATGATGCACGGTGACAGAGTAGCCTCGACGCATTGCCTCAGCGTGCTTACCTCGCACACCACGACCGAATTTACTGAGATCGTACTCTGGCAGCACATCGTCATCGCGTTTCGAGGAGCGATCGTCAGCCTGGGTCATAAAGTCTTGCTTTTTACGAGGTTTTTCAAGCGATCGTCATTTATTTACCTAAGCCATTGCAGCTTTGATTGTCTGACAAATACTAACCAGGACTCGATCGTGCTCTGCTGGCGTAAGGCTATTCAAAGGCTGCGATGGATCGTGAGCGGCTTGATACTTGCTGATGTCCGTTTCTCGATATGCGCTATGGCGCAGATGCACCCATACAATCGTGAGTCCTTCAGTTGCAGCAGCATCCAGTAATGGAGGCAGTTCTTCGTCGTTGATGAAGTCTGAAGCAAGGAAATCGGGACTGACCAGCAGAACAGCAACTTTTGCTGTGGCTAACGCGGTTTCAATTTCCTGATACCATTCTGCACCTGCGGTAATTTTGGTGTCGTCCCAGACGGACAATTGGTGTTTGCGAATCAGCGGTTTGAGATGGATTTGAAGTTTACCGAGCCATTCTTTGTCTTGGTGGCTGTAGCTGATAAAGACTTGATTGCGTGGTTCTGACATAGGTTTGCGCGATCGAGCGTTGATCATTCCATCCGGGCGATCGTGCTTGCTTCGTCGCTCCTGCACCGATTCGATGCCATCTAATAATGATTGAACGCTGATGCGTTCTTTCAACCCAGGGGGAATGAAGCTGCTTTCTCCCAACTCTTCTAGAGTAAGCAAATGCTGATAGTCGATCGGTTCAACCTCTGGATAGTTGGCTAGGGGAATTTTCTCCTCGACTTCCAGACCGGGAATGGTTTGATGGATGGCGGCAAACTGAGCGCGAATGACGGTGAGAAAGCGACGACGACCGTTTTCGGTGCCCGTGACGCGGATAAAGATGGTCTTGTCTTCTCGATCGGCTTTGATCAGCGCGATGTTGCCTTCGTAAGCCAACACAACTCCATTGCGCCAGTAAGTGCTCTGGTGAATCTTGTCGTTCATGCGGACGATGAAGCGAGAGAGAATGCTGGTGGGCAATACCTTATAGTGATACTCAAACGGTAATGCGTCTTGCCAGTCTCCGGTGTAGGGTTCTTCCTTGGTCAACAGGTCGGGAAGCAAGAACTTCTGGTCGTGGAAGCCGTCGAGGTCAAAGCAGAGTTCAAACTTCCGCATCATATCGATGATGAACAGATGCTTGCTGCGAGGGTAGCGGCTGGCATCGAGCATCCGCGTAAGGTGGCTACGTTCCAGAATGCCCCGATGCTCGGTGATGAGTTGGTTGTCGTTGAGGATGCGATACACGCCGTTTGTCACCCACTGGGGATTGAGGACGTTGGTATCTTCTAAACGCGGGTCATCGCAAAAGTTGAGCACAATGCCGAGGTCATGCAGAAAGCCGACCAGTGTCGTTTGGCTCAGGTCGTCGGTGATGCCTTGCGCGTTGCAAAGCTGCTGATACTCAGTGTAGGGAATGTAGTCTTGCTTGATGTCTTCGAGCTGTTGCTTGAGCGTAAACCATGAGAGGGGCAGCGGATCGTAGACGTGTTCCAGCGCATCCACTTCTTGCGTGATGAGCGATCGCAACGACTCTATGCCCTGACCCGTCTCACAGGAGGTTTCGACAAAGGCTTTAATTTGTGGGTATTTGGTCTGCAAGCCCCGGCGATCGATGTCCAACGGCTGTTGATCGACCTGATTGCCCACAATGATGATGGGTGAATCGCCGCCAAAGCTTTGGATGATCTTGAGCCAGTATTCCAGTCGGTTCTCCTCTTCATCCTGACGGGCATTGAGCACCAGCAGGTAGAGACTGCGCTTGGTAAGAAAGAACTGATGGGTGGCGTGCATGATCTCCTGCCCACCAAAGTCCCACACGTTGAGACGGATGGTCTGCTCCTTCACCGGAAGCTGCCAGGACTGAATCTGAATACCCTCGGTTTTACGCTCGTGTTGGTTAAAGACTCCCTCGATCAAGCGCTTTACCAGAGACGTTTTGCCAACATTGCTTTGCCCGACCACTAACATTTTTGCCTCATTGAGCGGGCGATCTTGTTCCTTTTGAAGCTGAAAGTAATAATTGAGGATGGCGGCAGGCGAACCTAATGTGCTCGAATTACTACCTAGAACTTCCGGTGGAATGGGCAACTCATTCTCTCGTAAATCTAGCTTTCGGAGTCGTAGCTGTAGGAATTCCGGCGGCAGTGTCGTTAGCCGATTGTTGCTGAGAGAAAGTAGCTTGAGGTTAGTGAGTTGGACAATCTCAGGTGGTAACGTCGCCAGTTGGTTACTTTTGAGGTAAAGGCTACGGAGCTTGCTGAGTTGACCAATCTCTGATGGTAGAACCGTTAATTTATTTTTGCTGAGATAGAGTTCGATAAGGTTGCTGAGTTGACCAATCTCGGGTGGGAGCGTTACCAGTTGATTGTCGTCGAGTTCAAGTATGCCGAGGTTGATAAGTTGATCAATCTCTGGTGGTAGCGTTGTCAGTTGATTGCGTCTGAGGTCAAGCGACTGAAGGCTGCTCAGATGACCGATCTCGCTTGGCAGCATTGTCAAACCTTCGCCAGAAAGATCGAGTCTTGTCACATCTCTTCTAGCAGCTTGTTCAATGATTTGCAGCAGTTCGTCGTCTGTCATTAGCAAACCTCACAGGTTGAGCGATCGCGCACGCCATTACATGAGGGGCGATCGGCGGCGAGAAACCGGGTTTCTGCTCACTATCTGGATATTAACCGCATCGCTGGTGAAGAAACCCGGTTTCTGAGAGAAGAAGGCATGGTTGGGGCTGCAAGACGAATGTAAGCCGATCGCGTTGGGATCGATGGGGTCACATTTGAGATCGATCGCGTTGCCTTTGCGATCGATCGCGATCGATTGGTGATCGATGCGGTCACATTGGCAATGGATGCAGTCACATTTGAGATCGATCGCGATCCGTTAGTGATCGATTGCCCTACATTCGAGATCGATCACTCTACATTCGAGATCGATGCGGTGACGTTGACAATGTAGGCGATCGCAGTGGCAAGGTGGGGGGATGCATGGCGATCGCGAGCGTGCAGCGTGGATTGAGTGGGTGAGGCAATCGAGGATATTGCGATTTTGCGCCTTCAAAGAGGCACTCACCGTTAGCATCCGCGCCACAAATTGAGTGCCGGAACGAGATGGTGCCCCAAAG
>Ga0209591_10000054_pt1 | contig 131980 bp, 109 predicted proteins | sample MAT01_FD_187207 | JGI IMG/M metagenome (GOLD analysis project Ga0209591, IMG submission 187207) | Freshwater microbial communities from Lake Fryxell liftoff mats and glacier meltwater in Antarctica - MAT-01 (SPAdes) (version 2) | ecosystem: Environmental > Aquatic > Freshwater > Ice > Liftoff...
GCAATCGTTTCCCGAGGACTTCAAGTTCTGCGGGAGCAAGATCAACGTCGGCATTCAGATCGGGAACGCGGTCCCGCCTGTGTTCGCGCTTGCCATCGCGCACCACGTCGCCGAGATGATCGGTGTCAAACTCCCGGCCCGTCTTTTCAAGATCGGATAAGGTACGAACAACGCATCATGGCGAAAGAACCCCGCAAAGCCGGCGCACGCTCCAAACTCCGGGCCTTCTTTGAGGCCAACGTCGGTCGCGTCATCACGACGAAGGAACTGAGCAAGGCCGCCGGGATACACGACTACCAGCGACGCATTCGAGAGTTGCGCAACGAAGAGGGAATGCAAATCCTCTCGCACAAGGACCGCGACAGTCTCAAGCCCAACGAATACCTCATCGAGACGTTGGCGGCCCTCCCGGTCATCGCCCGCGACATCTCCGACAAACTGCGCCGTCATATCCTCGAACGCAACGGCTACACCTGCCAAGTCTGCGGAGCCGGGGCGGGCGAGGAATCTCTGTGCGAGCCGGGTAAGAAGTGCCGTCTCGAAATCGACCACATCATCCCGATCAGCCAAGGTGGAACGGACGAAGAACACAACCTCCGCGCCGTTTGCGTCTACTACAACAAGGACAAGTCAAATCTCAAAGTGCCAACGTCCCGTGACGCGATCAGCGCGATGGCATTGATCCGCCGCCAACCCCGCGACGTGCAGCAAGAGGTGTACGAGTTCTTGGCCAAGAAGTTCGGCAAGAAGCCCGGCGCTAAGTGACTGCCGCGCCGTGCCAGCCACGCTCATGTATACGCAGCGGCGAAGGTCAACGGTCGCACTTCGCGGCAAAGACGCCACGTCCGAGCGGATCGTGGGGAGCGTCCGCGCCATCATGGACGCCAAGGCCGCGCTCCGCCCCCCCCGGCCCGCCGAAGGCAAGACCGCACTCTCCGACCGCGAGACCAAACAACACGAAGCCGCCATCGAAGCCCACGAGAAACGCATCAACGAAGCTGTCTTCGCCCTGTACGGCGTCAAGGGCCTGCCGGGAGATTGAATCGAGGGCTACGCCGCCGCGCCTCTCTTGCACGCCGCGCGGGTCTTCTCAAGAAATGCGGGGTCTTGTCCGATCCGCCCCACGATCCATTCGGCGAAGTCGTCCGCGTAGTGCGGCGACGAATGCGGCGGAAGATACACAAATCCCTTGGCCTCGATTTCGCTGGCGAACATCTTTCGAATACACACGATGTCGTGGCCGTTGATCCTGCCGCCGGGGATGCGGGTTGCCAATCGCTTGACCAACTCCGTCTGTCTGTGAGGGTGAGTCTTGAACTTGTCCACGATCACCGCACCCGGAGCGTTGGGATCGGTCGTGATGCGGACCGAACCGGCAGGCGTGGAGCCGCTCACGACCGACCCTGGCGGCAGGACTTGGATCGTGTGCCCCTCGGGCACGACGGCAAACCGGCCGATCAGCGCTGCAAACTCCTGCCGCGCAAGGTTGCGGATGCGTTCGGCAATCACCGCCATGTCGCCCGCGTCGGCGGGCACGCTCGCCGCGCCCCGGCGGACGTATATCTGACCCGCATAGAAGAGTTTGTCGGGCTTGCCTTGTCCGTTGTGAACGTCCCCGTGGCGCGAGAACGGAACGGGGCTCGCAGCGGCGGGAATGACCCAGCCGGGAAAGGTCCCGCCGTTCTTGTCGAACTCTTCGCAAACAACACCGGGCAGCGGACGGTCGGTGTAGTGCTTCGCCTTATCAGAGATGTGGACCGGGTCAACGGCACGCATTGCCGTGCGATCACTCGCCATCGGCTGTCCGTCGCTATCCAAACCAAAGACGATGACCCCGCCCCCGCTGTTGTGCATGGCCATGACGCTGCGGATAAGTTGCACCCATAAGCGAGCGTCCGTCGTATCCGTCGTTGACTTGAACTCGACCGCCGCGGTTTCGCAAGAGAGCGTCGCGACCTCATTTTTGAGCGCTGCCAGATCCATCGGCCACCACCTTTGCAAACGTCCGTGTTACGCGATGGTATCCGGAGACCTGTATGTCGGCACCTCCACCGCCCCGCCGGGGCGGGATGGATTGGGGCCGTTTTTTTCCACGGGTTGCGTGGGAAGGGCGACGGGTGGCCCCCTCCAACCCTCCAACCCCTGCCACGCTCCCGCCCCCATAAGCGGCTTGCAAGATCCGCGGCGATCGCCTATCCGCCTTGACTTGACCAGTCTCCTTCAACTCATACGTTCCCTATGGCTCCATTGATCCTGCCCATGGTCACTCAAAACCTGGTCTTCAGCCTTTTGTAGTTGCCCGAACATCCCTCACCCACACCACCACCCCGCGCGTCTTCTTCCGTTCGTCGAACTCTGTACCATCACCCCATGCCCATCGATCTCACCGGCAAACCCATCGCCATTACCGGAGCCTCAAGCGGCATCGGCGCGGCCACGGCCATCGCCTGCGCTCGCGCGGGAATGCCCGTGGCGCTCGCCGCACGCCGGGCTGACAAGCTCGATGTCATCGTGCGCACCATCGAGCAATCGGGCGGAAGGGCCTTCGCCCTCGCGACTGATGTCACCAACACCGCGCAGTGCGAGGCGTTCATTGATGAGACCGTGCGCCGCTACGGTTCGATCTACGCGGTCTACGCCAACGCGGGGTACGGTGAAGAGCGGGCGATTGCTGACACCACAGACGCTGAACTGCGGGCCATGTTCGAGACCAACTTCTTCGGCAGCATGAACGTCGTGCGCCCCGCGCTGGCGCGCATGTTGGCCAACCCCGGGCCTCATCGTGGCCACATCCTCTTCTGCTCATCGTGCCTCGCCAAGCTCGCGATTCCCTACGTCGGTGTCTATTGCGCCACCAAGGCCGCGCAGAACCACGTTGGCCGCGCCATGCGGCTCGAACTTCAACCACGCGGCGTGCAGGTCAGCACCGTTCACCCGATCGGCACGCGCACCGAGTTCTTCGACCAGATGGCGCAGCGATCAGGCCAGACCAGCACCATCGAACACACACCCCAGTGGTTTATGCAGTCGGCCGACTTTGTAGCGCGATGCACCGTTGCCTGCCTGCGCCGACCCAAGCCCGAGGTGTGGACCGGTGTTCTCGGGCGCATGGTGCGCACCGGCATGGCCATCGGCAACATGTTTCCTGGCGTGACCGATGCCGCGCTCCGCGGCATGGTGCGCAAGCGGATGCAAACCGCACAGACCACGAAGGGCGTGCAAACCTCAGTTTGAAAGCGAGCGCGGCACGCGCATGAGCAAGACCACCACGTGCGCCTCGACCGCGCGGCCCTCACCCACCGCGTCAACCTTCTCGTGGCTCTTGCCCTTGATGTTCACGCTCCGCGCATCAATCCCCAGCATCGTCGCGATGTTGGTGCGCATCCGATCCTTCATCGCCCCGATCCGCGGTCGTTCCAGGATCACCGTCGCATCAATGTTGCCCACCGTATATCCCGCGCGCGCCAGCCGCTCCGCGGCCGCACGCACAAAGTCCGCCGAATCGCGCCCATCATTCTCCGGCGCGTTGTCGGGAAAGAGCTGCCCGATATCCGGCCCACCGATCGCGCCCATCAGCGCATCAACCAGCGCGTGCAGCAGCACATCACCATCCGAATGCGCGATCGGCCCACGGTCATGCTCAAGCCGCACACCACCAATCACCAGCGCGCGGGCCGCGCCGCCCACCTCAAGCCTGTGCAGGTCATACCCATGCCCGATCCGCCAAGCCTCTCCTGAACCGTCGGGCATATCCGCAAACTCCGTGATTGAACGTACCCTGAAGAGGCTCGAACCCAACCCGCCTATCGTGCGGATCACATGTGGATGGACCCGCCGAACGACATCAGACGATATTCTGCGGACACGACAAAGACATTCGGGTCACAAACTCCGGAAAATCGTCCCGCCGCATCATGGTCCGTATTGTGTTATTCTCCACAATCTTTCCACGATAGACCGAAGGAATCCTGAACATGCACCGTTTCCTGACTCCCCACAAGTTGATCCCACGAACAGGGGTGTCACTCGCCACCCTCCTCATGGTTTCCTCGCTCTCTGGTTGCTATTCCGAAGGCGGCATGGGCTGGTCAGAAGACCAGCACGTGTTCGTCAGTCGCCCGCAGCAACCATGGACCGTTTCGCTCAAAGACACGCGCACCGGGCAAGATGTCTGGTCGGTGGAAGTGCCTGTCGGCAAACAACTTGTGGTGCATTTTCTGCCAAAGGCCGGTGCCCCCAACTCCTTCACTCCAGACCTGATGGAGTGGGGCCTGATGGATGCTGGTACCGAGTTTGAGCGGCTCGGCAACACGCTGCCCGTGCCTCCGGCAGACTCGCGCAGGTTTGATCCGGTTCTTCGTCCGGTTCCCGAGTTTCCCCCCGGAATGGTTGCCCCTTCATCCACCGTTTCGGGTGGCGAAAAGTAACCTTAGGGCACTCCCCCAATTACGGTAAGTGCTTGTGAGCCATCCGGTTGGGTCTAGCAATCGTCTCTGGATCGTGCTAGCTTCTGGGCATGTCTCTCAGGCATACACCGTCTTATTCGGGCACATCTCGAAGCAAACGTCCTGGGTCAACCGTGACTCGGGCATTCACGCTCATCGAGCTGTTGGTTGTCATTGGCATCATTGTCCTGCTGATCAGCATTCTGCTGCCTTCACTTCGCGGGGCGCGCGAGGCGGCGCGATCGGTGAAATGCCTGAGCAATGAGCGGCAGATCCTCTCGGCTCTTGGCATGTACCTCAACGTCTACAAGGATGTGATTCCGCGTGAGGGGACGGTCGGCAATATTCCTGAACGTGAACGCGACTACTTGAGCTGGGCCGTCGCGCTGCGCGCATACCTGGATGATCGCGTCTCGCCCAATGAGGATCTCGACGATCAGTTTAATGTCGCGGCCTATTACACCGATCCGAGTCGCGCGGCGGATGGGCACAAGATTCACTACATCTGCAACGGCGTGCCGTTTCTGGCGCGCGGCATGGTTGACCCCGCGCCTATCTTCGAGGGTGATCATCTGTATCGGCGCGGACCGACACCGGCCGCGCGCATTCAGGTGCCCGAAGAGACGTGCTACATCGGTGAGCTTGCGGATGACACCAACGGCTCGTTGCTCCGAGATGTGCTGAGTGATGGGATGCGGGATATCGATCGGGCTCAGCGGTACGACATCTGGGCATCGAGCATGATCGTGAATGGTCCGGCGCAACGAATTGCGCCGCGGCGGCACGGAAGGGCCGGTAACCTTGGGTTCATGGATGGGCACGCCCGATCGGTGCCCGCTGACCAGATTTCCGCTGTGAACACCTGGGATGACCGTGACTATGGATCTCGGCGGGGCAACTGAGCTCGTCGATCACCGTACAAGCTGATGCGGCCGATATGTGGTTCACCATCGCGGGGCACTTAGCGCCCGGTGGGGTGCTTTCGGCGGCCGCGATTCTCAGGAGGACTGGTCATGCGTTGTGGTGCAATGAAGTTGTGCGTGGTGGCGATGTCGGTGGTGGTGATGGCGCAGAGCGGACGGTCGCAGGTTCCGCCTGCCACTGCCCCCCCCCCAGCAACGCCGGCACCGGCGGGCGATCGCACCCCCAACTCGCCAGAGACGGGCAAGCCCAATCAGCCGAGGCTCAATCGGCCCGCGCCGCGCAACCAGCGAAAGACGACGGTGAAACCTTACAATCCGGATATCGATGTTCGCGCGGCGATCGAGGCCGCGATCAAGCGTGCGTCAACGGACAACAAGCGTGTGCTGGTGATCTGGGGCGACAACGGGAGCGTGTGGGCGGAGCGAATCTTTGATCACCTGCGGATTCCCGCCGCGGCGAGCGCGACGCTCTATCACTACGAGATCGTCTGGGCCGATATCGGCGACCCGACGATTGGGCCGATCAACATCGCCCTGGCGCAGAGCTATGGGTTGAACCCCGCGCCCGCGCCGGGTTTGAAGGAGATGCCGAGCTTCTCGGTGATTGAGTCGATCGGGCCGGATGCGGGGAAGGCGATCATGAACCGATCGAGCAAGGGTCTTGAAGATGCACGCAAGCTGAAGGCCGGACAGTGGGATTTCAATCCCGGGCGCTTTGAGGACTTTCTGCTCGAGCACAAGCGCTCCGCGCTCGTCGCGAGCGAAGTGATGGAAAGGGCCAGGGCCGAGGCCAAGACCCGCGGCGTGGCGCTCATGCTGAACTTCGATGAAGTGAGCGACGGATGGTGCATCCGCTTCCGCTGGTGGCTGGTCAAGCCCGAGGTGCGCGCGGTGCTCGACAAGCACTTCGTCGTCGCGCGGATTGACCTGAACCGGATGGTCGATGCCTTCAAACTGTTCGACACGGTGAGCGGGGGCAAGGCGACGGCCAACCCGTGGTACGTGTTTATCGATGCGGATGGCAAGCGGCTCGCGCCCGCCGCGGAGAGCAAAGAGGAGGACCTCGGATTCCCAACCGGCGAAGAGATCGCCAGGTTCACGGCCATGCTGAAACTGGCCGCGCCGAAGATTTCGGATGAGGAACTGAAGGTGATCGAGTTGTCGCTCGAGGCTGAAGCGCAACCGGCGACTGGGAAGTAGCGTGGTGCTTGAGCGTGCGGCGTGAGACCGAACATCTTTGAGGTTCTCATGTAGGGGTGTTGCCCGGATCACGACCATCAGTGTTTGTGCCACCACCCTCGGCGGTATCGCTCCGCCCACGGCGTCGTAATGTCAGGGCTTGCAGCGTGAGGATGGCGAGAGCCAACCTACGATCGGCCCTATGAAATCCCTTGAGTCGTTTGATCCGGTTCAGATTCTTCAGCAACGCTTTGCCAGCGCGATCGCCTTGGCGTTTCCTGCGCGTGCTGATGCTGAGCCCCTGATCACCGCGGGCAAGAACCCGAAGTTCGGTGACTTTCAATCCAACGCGGCGATGCCACTTGGCAAGTTGATCGGAAAGACTCCGCGCGAGGTGGCGCAGGAGATCGTCAAGCACCTCAGGATCGATGATATTGCCGATGCGCCGACCGAGGCAAGCATCGCCGGGCCGGGGTTTGTGAACGTGATGCTCAAGAGCAGCGCGCTTGCGGATCTGCTTGGCCGGCTTGATACGTCCGCGCTCGGGCTTGAGGCTCTGGCACCGGGTGATGTTCAAACCATCGCGGTCGATCTCTGCGGCGTAAACCTGGCCAAGCAGATGCACGTTGGCCACTTGCGCGCGGTCATCATCGGCGATGCGATCGCGCGGGTCTTTGAGCGGTTGGGGCACAAGGTCATTCGTCAGAACCACGTGGGCGATTGGGGCCTGCCCATCGCGATGGTGACGGCGAAGCTGATCGACCTCGAAAGTCGCGGCGAGAACCTCGCGAAAATCAGCCTGGATTCATTGGAAAGACTGTACAAGGCTGCACAGAAGGAATGCAACGCCGATGAGCGCGGGCTTGCGGCGGTAGTGAAGTATGACCTCGGACCCAAGGCGATGGCCGAGATCGGCACGCAGGTCGAAGAGGCCCGTGGGTTCATGGCCAACGCCAAGGCGACACTGCTGAGGTTGCAGGCGCACGATGCGCCGACCGTGGCGGTCTGGAAGCGCATCGCCGATCTCACGATGGAGGCCTGCCTGGCGACGTGCGCGCGGTTGGGTGCGGATGTGACGGCCGCGTATAGCGCGGGTGAATCGAGCTATGCCGAAGAGCTGGTGCCGCTGGTGGATGATCTGATCAAACGCGGCGTGACGGAAGTCTCCGAGGGCGCGCTGGTCATCCGTGTCGAAGGATTCGCCGAGCCGTGCATCATCCGCAAATCCGATGGCGGCTTCTTGTACGCGACCACCGATCTTGCCGGCATCCGTCGGCGCGTGCAGAAGTTTGGGGCTGAGCGGGTTGTGTATTGCGTCGATGCGCGGCAAGGGTTGCACTTCAAGCTGGTGTTTGGTGCCGCGCACAAGGCGGGGCTTGATGCTCCGGCGGGACAGGTTGCTAACCCCTCTCTCTCCACCGAAAGCCACCGGCTCGGAGAGCCGGCATACCTCAAGCGCGCCAGCCTTGAGCACGCCGCGTTTGGCATGGTGCTCGGTGCCGATGGCAAGCCCTACAAGACGCGCTCGGGTGAGAACGTGAAACTGTCGGAGCTGCTTGATGAATCGGTCACGCGCGCGGCCGCGGCGATCTCGGAGAAGAACCCGGATATGGGCGAAGATGAGCGACGGCAGATCGCCGAGGCCGTCGGCATCGCCGCGATCAAGTACGTCGATCTCTCGAACGATCGCGTGAAGGACTACATCTTCGACTTCGACCGCATGTTGGCGTTTGAGGGGAACACCGGGCCTTATCTGCTGTATGCGCTGGTGCGGATTCGGAGCATCTTCCGCAAGGCCGAGAGTGGGGGGGGTGGAGGGGGTGGGGGGGGTGGGGGGCCGGCGGTGAAGACCGGCGCGATCATCATTGCGGCACCTGAGGAAAAAGCACTGGCCCTCACGCTCTTGCGCTACCCCGGGGTCGTGCGCAGCGTGGCGCAGTCGCTCGAACCGCACCGCTTGTGTCAATACCTGTTTGATGTGGCGGGCGCGTTCAGCTCGTTCTTCACCAACTGCCCGGTGCTGCAAGCGCCTGATGAAGCGACCAAGCACTCACGACTGCGGTTGTGCGCCATCACCGAGCGGGTGCTGGCGGAGGGGCTGGGGCTATTGGGGATCAAGACGCTGGAACGGATGTAAACGAGCGGCGTGCGAGGTACGCAGGCGAGTTGTAGTGTTCCGTTCTTCGATGGGTGCGGATCGTGATGAACGCACCGAGGCCGAAAGCGCCGCTGCATGGGCTGGGGACCGCTCATGCTATCCGGAATCCGAACTCGAGCGTAGGCACATGCGGGAGTTCTCCACCTCTGTTGATAACTCGATCGGTGAGCGATGCTTGGCCAATACCTCCAGTCCAGTGTGACCCATCGAACAACCGGTACCGTTCTCCACTCGAAAGCTCTCGTACGCTCTCAGTCCACTCCGCTGTCCCACCAGCAGTGTCGAACAACCCCCACGGGCTTTGCGCAACATTCTCATAACTTCCCAGCGGGACTGCAAATGGCGATTGTCCCTGAAAGTTACGATCATCCCAGCCCGCGTTCGCTTCGGTCGGCATTCCGTTCACCATTGCTCCCGGCGGCCCATAGATCAGCGCTCGATCAGCGCGCCCGTTCGCATTTTCCCACCACCCGCCCGTCGAGCCATCCGGATTCACCTTATTCGGGTCAAAGTGCGAAGCCTCGAGCCACTCATCCCATGTTGGTATCCAGTATCGCGCCCCCGGGGTGTGCGCCTCCTGGTCGGTGAAGATGTTCCCGAAGAATCCAAACGTACTCACATCGTAAGCACCGCTGAGAAAAGCGCTTCGCTCCGTGCTTTTGTTGTTAGGCAGCCAGTTGCAATAGAGCGCCGCCATGCGCCATGAGATATCGCCGACAGGGAGCATCTCGTTGCCCGCTGGCACGCGCCAGCGTCGCCCTCCGGCGGTGTTGGGCGTCGTGGGCACCGCGCCCCAGTGGTCGGAGGGGACGAGTTGAGGGATGCGGTCGTCGGCAGGGCGGTCGTAGGCCGCGTTGAAGAACTCCGCCCACTGAGAGGTGGTGACCTCGAATCGCCCGATGCTGTATTCGTGATTGACCCTTCCCCGCCCGTTCACGAACGAGTTGGGTGTCGGGTCCGAGTACGGCGCATTCCCCACCCCGCCGTACGTCGCCCCGATGCGCACGAAGTCGATGCCGCTGGCGGGATCGATATCGGCGTGGACGCATGGCGCGGAGAGCAGGAGTGCCACAAGCTGGCCCGCCCACTTGTGCGGCCCGTTGAGTGGCCCGTTGAGTGGCCCGTTGAGCGGCCCGTTGAGCGGCCCGTTGAGTGGCCGCCTGCTGATCATCCGCCGATAACACACACGCCAGCACCCGATCGTCATGAGCCGACCTCCTTCCGGTCAGCTCTCTCCAGGCCGCGCTCAGTCTACACCACGCTGGCCGCGGCGGCCATTATGCCTGCGGCGGGTCCGCCAAACGAACAAGCAAAACGAACAAGGCCCCCGCCGAAGCGGGGGCCTTGTGATGAACAGGTCAGATGATCGCGTTCAGGATCAGAACAGGAGCTGGAACTGAGCGCGGATCGTGATCTCGTTCTCTTCGCTGTCGCCGAGGAGGCCGATGGCGGTGTTGGGGAGAACGCTGAGGTTGGAGGTATCGTCGAAGGACCATACGACGTCGAGGGTGCCCTTGGCGGCGTGGCCGGCCCAGTATTGGTTGAAGCCAGCGGTCAGGAAGTTGAAGTTATCCTCGCCGCCGGTAAAGCGGTCCGAATCAGCGATGATGAGGTCGTAGCGGGCGAAGACTTCGGTGTTCTGGGCGAAGCGCCAGCCACCCTGGACAACGATGCCCGAGTCGTAGAGGTCGGTATCGGAACCGGCGTTGCGGAACTGGCTGTAGCGGCCGATGTAGGCGCCGAAGACGTTCCACGAGTCGCCTTCGAGGCTGGCATCAACCGTAAACTCGCCCGTCTGGCGATCGAAGTCGGAGGCGGCGGCGGTGTTGGCCGACTGCTGCCAGTGGCCAGCGACGCCGACGAGTGCGCCGAAGTCCTGACCCTTCTCGCTGGTGAAGTCCTCGAACATCTTCCAGTTGCCGCTGAAGAGGTACTCGAAGCGGGCGGTGAAGGCGTAGTCTGCCTCGCCGGTGTTGTTGAACTGGCCGGTGTTGGTGTAGATTTCGTTGTTGGTGAAATCGGTGTTGCGGGTGCCAAGACCGTCGGAGAAGGCACCGGAGAGACGCCATGCCTCGGCCTCGTAATCAAGGCTGATTCCCTGGCTGTAGTCCTGGGTGAAGGCGCTGTTGGTGACCGAGCGATCGGCGGCGAGCTGCTTGGAGTCGCTGACGAGCTCTTCGCGGAGGAGGGGGAGCTTGAACTGGCCAACCGTCAGGCGGACGCCATTGGCAAACTTGTAGCCAGCAAAGCCGTAGTCAAGCTGGAAGTTGCCGTTCTCGCCACGCTCGAACGCGCCGCGGACGTTGAAGAACCAATCCTTGTTGATGTCGCCGGAGAAGGCGAGCTTGGCGCGACGGATCTGGAAGCCGGGCTCGAACTCGTTGTTGGTGGTGTCCTCATCGCGGAAGTTGGCGATGTAGCGGGACTGAAAGATACCGCTGACATTCAGGCGGTAGCCATCACCGGAGATGAAGAAGCGGCCGTCGTGGCCGGCATCGCCAGCGGCGAGCAAGCTGGAGCGGGTTTCCGCGTCGGCCATGGCCTCGGCGACAATCGAGCGGACTTCATCGTTCTGAGCGAAAGCGGCGGTCGCGCTCAGGCTCAGTGCCGCACCTGCGAGCAAAACAAGACTCTTGGACTGACCCATTCTGAGACTCCTTAACTGGTTAGCTAACCGAACCGTTCTCGTCTTGGCGCGGATACTTGGGCCGAAACTGCCTGATTCAACCCCCGACCAGATGCAAACCCGAATCTGGAACTGCATCTGGAAAGGACTTGGAGCAGGCTATGAGCGGCATTCCGCGTCGTTTATCAACCGTCCGCACAAATGGAAGGGCCTCCAAGGCCACATCCCGGACTTTTACTTTGAGGACTTTTCAGGTGGACTTTACAAGTGAAACGTGGCATCGGCCCAATCGGCCGTCGGACTACACAAACCTGATCGACACAAACACGAAACTGGTCACAAAGGGGTGCTCTTTACCACGGTCTGAAACGAACCGTGGCTGTGCTTCAAACTCTTCACTGCACCCTTGGATGATCATCGACGGGCGTGGATATGAAAGCCGGATGCTGCCTCATGCTGGTTGTGTAGGATTGGCCGCAGATCTCCGAAACTGGGCCAAGTGGGTAATCGAGTGGGGGACCGAGAACGTAGGTTTGTTTCTCGGTGGAGCGGATGATATCCCTCGTGGCTAGCAAACGCAAACTCTCCGGACTGGGATTTTTTCGGCCGACCGACCACCCCTCCGCCAACTTTGATCGGAGATTGGGGCAAGTATTCAAAAAATTGGCGAGAGCAGGTTTCCGGACCTTGGGGGTGCGTGTGGAGGAGTCATCATCTTGACACAACCTTTGCGAAGTGGTGGAGTGCGTTTGGACCGAAGGGCTGCTAGAACATTGGGCGCGCGAAACGCTCCCGTTTTGGAACTTGCACCACTTGTCGTAAGTGTTTGGGGTATATAGAGATGGCAACGCCGAAGCAGGTATTGGTCGTCGAAGACGAAGCCGATTTGGCCGACCTGATGGCGTACAATCTTCGTCGCGCTGGGTACGAGGTTGAAGTTGCACGCGATGGAGCGACCGGTCTTCGGCAGGCAATCGAGACCCCCCCGGAACTAGTTATTTTGGACGTTATGCTTCCGAAGCTGACGGGCCTGCAAGTGGCCCGCGAACTGCGAACAAACCCGAAAACCGCCTCGATCCCAATCATGATGGTGACGGCGAAGGCGGAGGATTTGGATCAAATTGCGGGTTTGCAGGTTGGGGCGGATGACTATGTGACCAAACCGTTTTCGATGAACGTGCTGCTGGCGCGGGTTGATGCGTTGTTGAGGCGGTCGAAGGGGAGTGGGGGAAGTGCTGGTGAAGGTGATGTTGTTGAGGTGAGGAATGTTCAGGCGGACCTCGCCACGCATGAGGTGCGGGTGGGGGGGGAGCCGATCAAGCTGACGCTGACGGAGTTCAGATTGCTGGTCGCGATGATTCGGGGTAAGGGGAAGGTTCTGAGCCGCGAAGACCTTATGTACACGGCGATGGGGCCGGACATTGTGGTCACGAGCCGGACGATCGATGTTCACATGGCCTCGATCCGCAGGAAACTTGGGGCTTCTGGGGTGATGATCCGCACGATCCGCGGGGTGGGGTATCTTCTGGATGAGAAGGCCGAGGCGGATGAGACGGAGACGGCCGATCGGGTGTAACCGGTCGGGGGTCTTGTCACGTTGAAGAATGGCGGATCGGATGCGGATAGATGGACCAACCAAGGTCTCGGTGGTCGCGTTTGGCGCGATGGGGTTTTTGGCCGCGCTTGGGGTGGTGGGAGCTGTTGGTACTGGAACATGGGCCACGGTTCAGGTTGGACTGAGCGTGGCATCGGCGGGCGTGTTGCTGCTGAAGGCGCGTCGGCGCGGCGTGGTGCTGGCGCGGATGGAGCGCAAGGCACGCAGTCTTTTGAAAGTGACGTTGCCGTTTGGCACGGAGCCTGAGCCGGGGAATGTTGGCCGCGGCGATGAGCCGGCGGATCTGGATGGATTGCGAGCGGCGATCGATGGGCTTGGGAGGCGGGTCGAGGATCAGGTGAAGGAGGTCGCGAAGAAGACGCGGAATCTTGAGGCCCTGATCGCGGCGATTGATGAGCCACTGCTTGCGACGGATAACGATGAGCGCGTGCTGCTTTGCAATCGGTCGGCGGAGGCGATCTTCGGCGATTCGATCGGGGCGGGAGGGGGAGGGGCGGTAGAGGGTGCGGAGATTGTGGGGCGGCGGATAAGCGAGGTGTTTACGCACGCGGAACTGATCGAAATGCACAGCGCCGCGCGGCGGGGGGAAGTTCGAAGGTCGCGTGTGCCGCTGGTGACACCGCTTGGTCGGCGCGTGTATCAGGTGTCGGCATCGCCGGTGCCTTTGGCGTGGGGCGAGGGTGTGTTTGGCGCGGTGATGCTTCTGCGCGATGTGACCGAGCTTGATCATGCGGTGCAGATCAAGTCGGAGTTTGTGGCGAACGCCTCGCACGAGCTGCGCACGCCGGTGGCGGCCATACGTGGCGCGGCCGAGACGCTGGAGTTGGCGGTGCGTGATGATGTGGTGATGGCCCAGCGGGTGGCGCGCATGATCGTTGCGCACGCGGGGCGGCTGGAAGAGTTGCTGCGCGACTTGTTGGACCTGACGCGGCTGGAATCACCGGATGTGCCGCTGCGGATTGAGCCGGTGGACCTTGGTGAGATCGAGCGTTCGCTGCGGATGCTGTTTGAAGGTGTGTGCGCGGAGCGGAACCTGAAGCTGGTGTTTGAGATTGATGAGGATCTGGTCGGCGCGATGGGGCTGAAGACTGATCGCAAGTTGTTGATGCTGATTGCGCGGAACCTGGTCGAGAACGCAACGAAGTTTGCGCATGAAGATACAGAGGTTCGGATCGCGGTGACGATGGTGGAGGCGGAGATGCCGAGTGCGAGGGGTGTGCCGCACGGAGGTGCGTGGGGCGCGACGCGCGGTGTGATTCGCTGGGAGGTTTCGGACCGAGGGATTGGCATTCCGCTTGGGCAGCAGGATCGCGTGTTCGAGCGGTTTTATCAGGCCGATGCGGCGCGCACGGGGAGCGCGAAGCGGGGCACGGGGCTTGGGCTGGCGATCGTGAAGCACGCGGCCAAAGCGCTCGGTGGCCGGGTGGGACTGAAGAGTGTTTGGGGACAGGGCACGACGGTGTGGGCCGAGATTGCCGTTGAGTTTGCGCGCAGTGGAGAGGAAGGGACCAGGCGGGTGGGCTGAGTTGCTGTGGCTTGTTCGTCGGCACGGGTCAATCTGAAGTGTTGCTGAAGTCGTAGCCCTTGATGCCGTTGCGGGTCCAGCGGTAATAGCCGCCGACGATGTCGGCGGGACGACCGCTGAGGGTTGGCGGATCAAACCCGCGCCAACTGGTGGTGGTGGGGTTGTAGTTGTGTGTGAAGGGGGTCATGTTGGTGGGGTTGTTGGGATCAAATCCGGGGCGCGCTTTGCCGGAAGTGCAGAGGCGGACCGAACCATCGAAGAAGGCAAGGGGCTGGCGTGCGGTGGGGTAGCCGAACCAGGCCATCTTCTTGGAAGCGTGGCGATCGAACTCATCGAAGAAGGCGACCTTCTGCGTGGGAAAGAGGACTTCGTCGAAACGACGCAGGCCCATTTTTGCGAAGGTGCTGTTGTTGGCACTGAGGTAGAAGAGGTGGTGATCGTTGGGGTCTTGATAGAAGGTGATGGCCGCGCCGACTTTCTGATCGGCCGAATAGGCGGCGGGGACCATCTGGTAGGTTGACCAGTAGGCGAACATGCGGATGGAAGCTGGGGGCGGAAACTGCGGAACGATGCTGGCGCCAAGAGCCTGGATCTGCGATGGGCGCGTCTTTTGCCAGATCAGCGGCAGGCGGTCTTCGGGGCAGATCAGACTGGGAGTGGTGGCGTTCTGATCGGCGTAGTGCCCGCCGACCATGAGGACGAGGTGCCAGTAGTTTCGGTCGTAGACGCGGCCGTAGGCGCGCGGGAGTTCGGCGGCGTTGTGTCCGCTCATGCGGCGTGCGAAATCGACTGCTTGATCGGCGTGAACATCCATGCGGCGTGTGGCCTGCGTGGTGGTGAGGTCTGGATAGGCATCGCTGGCCCAACCCGGCTGGGCGGTGAAGTTGCCGATCGAGCCGCGAGAATCGCCGTTGTAGGAATAGAGGGCGATGGCGAGCTGTCGCATGTTGCTCATGCAGATGTCGGTCCGTGCCGCCTTGCGCGCGCCAGCGAGGCCGGGGAGCAGGATGGCGATTAGCAGCGCGATGATGGCGATGACCACCAGCAACTCGATGAGTGTGAAAGCGGCAGCACGGACGATGAGGTGACGATTCATGGGAATACCTCGATCAGGCGCGATCAGATTCTCGCGGGTTCGTGGTGGAAAACGGGCGCGACACCACAGGGCACGAATGAATCACGAGTTATTCAGTATAACTCGGTTCGACAGATGTGGTAGCAGTAATTCCATGTCGTTTGGGGTGGAGTTTTGTGCAGAAATGGCCGCGGAGGGAGGTTTGACTGAGAGAAAATTTCTGAGGGGTTCGAGCATGATCGGTATTTATACGTATTTTGTCAGTTATCTGGAAGGGGCGCGAAATCTACGCCGCGAAGTTGTTCGAGGCGGTTGGCGAGCGCGATGAGGAACTTGCGCTCATCGGGCGGATCGCCGAAGCGACCGAGGTTGGCGGTGAGCTGGATGGAGGTTGACTCGGAGATGCCGGGGTTGGTGCGCTCGGCGAGAAGCGAGCCGGATTCACCATCGAACTGGCGGAGGGTGATGCGTTGGCGAAGGTTGGATTCGTCGATGCTTGAGGTGACGACGGCGTGAATGGACACGACGGCGAAGCGGGATGCGGCGTCGATGTCGTTCCAATCGGCGATGATCGTGAGGGTGCTTGGACCTGTGATGACCGCGGGGGTTGTGGACTTGGGCGAGTGGACAGCCGAGCATGCGGGCGCGAGCGCGATGAGCGCGGCAGCGATGATGCGGGAGAGCAAGTGAGCGGGGAATGGAGGTGCTTTGGGCATGGTTGGGCAGGTTGGGAAGGGGTGGACGAGCGGGGCGACGTGCCCGAATTCAATCTGCGGCGGATCGTCGGCGGTCTGTCTAAGGTTTTGATGGTCAAGTTCGGGATTGCACGAATCGGGCGGGTTCTGACTGGGACACAGTCTGTTGGCGTGTGTCGGCGTGGTTGTTGGCGTGGTTGTTGGCGTGGTTGTTGGCGTGGTTGTTGGCGTGGTTGTTGGGGCGATTGTTGGGGCGGTTGTTGGGGTGGTTCTGGAGTATGGCGGGCGTGGAATTCAGCATTAAAGTGCCGCAGGGGGCTGAGCGTGTGACGATGCTCGGCATGGGTGATCGCAACCTGAAGATTATCCGGGAAGCGCTCGGCGTGCGGGTGCTTGCGCGTGAAGGGCAGGTGCAGGTGTCGGGTGAGCGGGGTCCGGTTGCGGCGGCTCGGAGTGTGCTTGAGCGGCTGGGTCAGGCGGCTGAGCGCAACGAGCACATGACCAGGCAGCAGGTTCTGGACCTGATCACGCAATCGACGATGGGGCGGGTTGGTGGAGGTGGTGGGGGTGGTGGGGGTGGTGGGGGTACGGAGGCACCGGTGTTTGGTCGAACCGGGAGCACCGGGCGGCATGAGCGTGATGAGACCGAAGACTGGAACGATGGTGTGGATCAGGGGCCGCTGTGGGAAGAGCACCTGGATGTGTATGTGGGTGGTCACGCGGTGCGTGCCAAGACGGCGAACCAGCAGCGGTATCTGGATGCGTTGCGGGATAACGATCTGGTCTTCGGGATCGGCCCTGCGGGAACGGGCAAGACGTACCTGGCGGTGGCGGCGGCGGTTCATATGTTGAAGCACGAGCGGGTGAAGAAGGTGATCCTGGTGCGGCCTGCGGTCGAAGCGGGCGAGCGGCTGGGCTTTCTGCCGGGAGACTTGCAGGCGAAGGTGAACCCGTATCTGCGGCCGCTGTTTGATGCGCTGCACGACATGATGGACTTCGGGACACTGAAGCGGTTCATGTTTAACGATGTGGTGGAAGTTGTGCCGCTGGCGTACATGCGCGGCAGGACGTTGAACCGAGCGGTGATTATTCTGGATGAGGCGCAGAACACGACGCGCGGGCAGATGCTGATGTTTCTGACGCGGATGGGTCATGGATCAAAGATGATTGTGACGGGCGATACGACGCAGATCGATCTGCCCGACCCAACCGAGAGCGGGCTGATCGATTCGGTTCGACGATTGCGGCGGGTTCGGGGCATCGGGTTTTGCACGATGGATAAGTACGACATTGTGCGACACCGACTGGTGCAGCGGATCGTGGAGGCGTATGCGGGTGATGCGCCGGGTGCGGAGGAGACGTTACAGTCGCGCGAAGTAGCCGAGTTGGTTGGGAAGATCAGGCCCGGAAGTGGGGAAAGGGCGGAGTTGGCGGACGGATCGCAGACCGATGAAATGAAGTGATGCGTGGTGTGAGGTATGGGGTGATGGGGGGATTGGGTGACGCGGTGAGTCGGATAGATCACTATGGCGAAGCGAGCGTTGAACAAAGTCGGCGTGTCGAGGTCGCGAACGGATGATCTCCGGCGCGAGATCGATGAAGCGATGGGCGGTCGATGGGGGTGGATAGGTGGTGAGGGGTTCGGGCGGATGCTCGGCTCGCGGAACATGCTGCTGGCGTTGATGATCTGGGGTGGGTTTATTGTGGTGGTCTCGCTGGCGGTGGTGTGGACGCGCGAACAGCCGCAGGTTGCGGTTGGGCGTGTGATGAATCACACGCGGATCGCGCGGGCTGAGTTTCGTATTGAAGATGACACTGCGACGGAGCAGGCCAAGAACAACACCCGAGCGACGACCGCGCGGGTGTATGTGGAGGTGGCGGGAATTCTGGAGGAGATCCGGTCATCGCTGGAGAATCTGCCGGAGGTTGCGCTGGGGGTTGATGATCCGGATCGGATCGAGGCGGGGCTGAGGCAGCAGTTTGGGATTACGCGCGAGACGCTGACCGCGCTTCAGACGCAGATCGTTGAAGGCAAGGCGGCGCGTGAGTGGGTGCAGAAAGTTGATCGGCTGCACAGCTTGCTGCTGAGGACACCGATCCTGGAGCGCGAGACGTTTCAAGTGGAGCAGACCTCGCAGAACCGCGAGATTGAGCTGAGGTTTGTGCCTGTTGGAGGTGGCGCAAAGAAGGAACAGGGAACGGGTGGTAAAGAAGGGGTGGGTGTTGGGTGGAACCGGATGGTCGTGAGCACCGCGGGCGCGTTGAACGCGGAGAGCCCGAGGCTTGACGAAGACTTTCGACAGTTGGCAACAGGGGCCGGGTTTCGCGGGGTGTTGCTTGAGATGGTGGTGAACAGGCTGAAGAACCCGGTGCGGGCGACGTATACGTTCGACTCGGCGGCGACATCGGCAAACCAGGACCTCGCGGCGACGGGGGTGGTTCCGGTGATTGTGAAGTATCCGGCGGGAGAAGTGATTTATCGGCGCGGGGAGAAGCTGACCGAGACGCAGTTTAAGAAAGTTGAGCAGGCGATGCTGGTTGAGCAGCGTTCGCTGGGCTTCTGGTCGACGTGGGCATCGCGGCTGGCGGCGATGGGTGTGGTGTGCGGCGTTGCGGCGGCGGCGGCGGGATATACGGTGTTGTTTGTGCCGCGTGCGCGGCGGAACCCGATGCGGATGCTGGGATTGGCGGGACTGCTGGCGATTGCGACGTTGGCGGGGTGCTGGGCGACGGCGACGAAGCCCGCGCTGATCGTGCTGACGGGGATCGCGCCGACGGTCTTTGTGACGGCGATATTGGCCATTGCGTATAACCAACGGGTCGCGCTGGCGTATGGGTGTCTGCACGGGGTATTGATGGGGGTTGCGCTCGATCTGCCGATCGGGATGTACGCGGTGATGGTGGTGGGGGTGGGCGTTGCGGTCTGGCAACTGAAAGAGGTTCGCGATCGTGATGCGCTGATCAAGCTGGGGATCTGCGAAGGGGTTGCGCTCGCGATTGGTGTGTTTGTGGCGAGCCTGCTGGAACTGCCACCGACGGCCGCGGCGATTCATCAGGGAGGATGGGATGCGCTTTGGGCGGGGATGGGCGGGTTGCTGGTGAGCGGGGTGGTGTTGTACATTTTGCCAACGCTTGAGCGGGCATTCGGGCTGGTGACGGGGATGACGCTGATCGAACTGCGTGATCCGAAGCAGCCACTGCTGAGGCAGTTGCAGCAGCGTGCGCCGGGGACGTACAACCATTCGCTGAATGTGGCGAGCCTGGGTGAGAGCGCGGCGGAGGCGATCGGCGCGGATAGTCTGCTGACGTATGTCGGCGCGTTGTACCACGATATCGGAAAGATGAACAAGCCGGATTACTTTATCGAGAACCAATCGCCGGGGTTCAACCGGCACGACAAGCTCTCACCGGCGATGAGCCTGCTGGTGATTGTGGGGCACGTCAAGGATGGTTTGGAGTTGGCGCGCGAGTTTAACCTTCCCAAGCCGCTGCATCACTTTATTGAAGCGCACCACGGAACGACGCTGGTGGTGTACTTCTATCACCGCGCCAAGCGCCGCGCGGAAGAGCAGGCGCGGGTGGACGGTGAGGATCATCAGGATGCGGAAGTTCCGAGTGAGCTGGAATATCGATATCCTGGGCCGCGACCGAGGACGCGGGAGGCGGCGATTCTGATGATCTGCGATGCGGTGGAGAGTGCTGCACGAGCAATGGCGGACCCGACACCGTCAAGGATTGATGCGACGGTGCGGGCGATCGCGAACAAGCGGTTGATGGACGGACAGTTTGACGAGTGCGATCTGACGCTGCGCGAACTGAACGTGATCGTGGAGACGGTGACGAGGACGCTGACGAGCATTTATCACGGGCGGATTCAGTATCCGGGTGGAGGCTCGGTTGAGAGTGGCGTGGTGGAGGCGCGGACAGGGGTTGGATCGGAGGGGGAGAATGTGCCGCGAACGGGCGTGCAGGTCGGGGGCAGGTGAAGGCGAGGATGAAGAGCGGTTAGGGAATGTCACGACCTCTGGCACCATCAAGGGTGTGCTGGCCGGGTTCGTAATCGAGACTGTGCACGGGCATCATCTCGGGCCCATCACCAGCGGGATAGCCGCGTGCGAAGCGGTTTGCCGGGAGCGCGATGGCGGCACCGTCGGAGAGAGCGGCTTGCCAGACTTGTTGAACATTTGCTACCTGATTTGCTGGCTGAAACGGATGATGCTCGTTCAGCAAGAGCACTTTTTTGGAGGGAAAGACCACTTCCGCAGGTCGGACGGCGCGCCACTGTGACAGACCCGTGCGCAGGCGGGGGTTCCAATAGGCGGGGTCGGCGAGGAATGTGCAGTTGTATATGTATGGTGTAGGACCCCCGCGCTGAGATGGCGACGTGATAGTATCAAAGTATGTCGGCGGGTAAAGGGAATCATGATAAGGATTTCCGCCGTAATAAGCATCATAGAGTACATAGTTCCAAAATTTGTATCCCCAGAAGTACATAACTGGATAGCTCGATGGCGTTCTGGGTATGAGGATATTTGTTATTTCAATGGTTGGGCGGGTGTAGTAAGGATAGTACTCGCGGTTGTCACCCTCGTAGAGAGAAAAGATCTGGGCGTGTGAGCGAAGATTGTTGAGTGATACGGCATCGCGGGCGGTGGTGCGCACGGGCGCAAGCGATACAATAACGAGACCGACGAGGAGGGCGATCACGGCGATCAACACCATAAGTTCGATGAGGGTGAAAGCTCGTGACCGGGAAATGGAAAGCTGGTGATCAGTCAGCGGCGGGCTTGTGGAGGTGCGGAGCGTGTGGACCGATCGGCGAGAGCCAAGAATGCCGAAGAGGGCGAGTGCGACCAGAACCGTGTTGCGTAACAGCAAGTGTTCGCTGAGTCGGTGAAGGTATGCAAACCGTTCGATCATGCCGAGGCAGTTGCAGGTGGGAGGGCGACCTTGCAAGTAGAAGGCGGCGTATGCGATGGAATATGCCGCGATGAGCATGGTGGTGCTGATCAACGAGAGACGTTGATGCTGGCCAGAGAACCAGAGCCCGGCGAAGAGGAGCTCGATGGCTGGAACAGCGATCGCAAGGATCGAATCAAAGCCGGGTGCGATACCCCATGTGGCAAGACTCAGACGAAACGCCGGAAGATCGACAAACTTTCCGATGGCAGAGATGGCCATGAAGATCATGACCAGGTCGGCGGAGCGTCTAGCGACGAATGCGGTCACGGGGTGCATCGGGTTGCTCGGTGGGGAGTTCGGGATTGATCACGGCTGGTGGTCCTGGACAGGGGAGGGAAAGGGTGTCCACGAACACGGAAGTGCATATCGAGACGCTCGTTTCGCCTTCGTCGCAACCTGTGGCTCCTGCGGGCGGCTGGTCAATTGACTTAAATGACCTTGACGTGCGCAGGCAAGGGACTGAAGTTCCGTAGTTGAGACCTCTGCGACCACTGCCGCCGGCCTTCGGTGGAGATTGTGCTTGAGTGATGGCCAGGCTTGGAAAGTTTACTGTGTCGCGACAATCCCAAGTGGTGGTGTTGCCCGGTTGGTTGCTGATGCATGTTCTTGGCGATGGCGCAAAGCAGCAGATTATTGAAGTCACCTGCTCCCAGCAAAGTCCGGAGACGGCCAGGGCGGGGGTTGCGAGGGTGAGTGCAGCCCCGAGAAAGACGCGGCGGAGCGTTTGAATAGTTGATGGTGAAAGTTTCATGTTGTCAATCTTTTCAGTTAAGTTTAGAGGAGGAATGTTGACTCACGCGACGGAGTTTGTACCAGACCAGAAAGCAGATGATGGCTCCAGCGGTGGTCCAACCAGCGATACGGAGGAAGGCCGAGGTGCCGCTGTTGGGAGACATGAAGACGGAGTTGATCTCATCGATGGTTTCACGACCGTCGGGAAGGTAGCGGGTGGTCTTGCCTGTACGCAGGTCGTTGTAGATCAAGACCTTGACTTCGCCGCGGAACGAGTCTTGGGAGCCTTGCTTGGGAATATCGAAGGCTTGATCGAACGTTCCATTTGTCTCGGCGGTCGCGCCCTCGAAAATGAATACGTGGTCGAGACGGCCCTCAATACCATAGATCTCTGTTCTTTCTGAGAACCACAGATTCAGGATCGGGTCGAGTTTCCAATCTTTAGCAATGGCTACAGGACCCGGCTTGGCAATGGCTGCATTCGGCGCGGCCTGATCGATTCGTGAGATTCTCTCGGTAAAGCCGCGATTTGCGGTTGCATCCCATCGGCCTGTAACAAGATATTCCCTGGCGGGAGCGTTGCCTGATGTTGATTTGGTCGTGAGCGTGGCACGCCAATCGCCTTGAGCGTCTGCCTGAAGTGACTCGACGACCACGTCTCTGCGTATCTGTGAAAGTCCACCAGAACTCATGATGGCCAAGTTTTCAAAGAGTTCACCAACGATGGACGCGAGGTTCTGACCGATGGGGTAGCCTTCGGTGGGGTCGATGATGGTGATGCTGCCATGATCAAATGAGATGGCGTGTCTGGGGGTGACCACCTTATCCCAGAACGAGTTGGGCGTGAACTCAGGGTCGGTGAAGCTTTCGCTGAGACGCCACGTTGTGTTGTCTGCTATCCAGGCGGTACGAGGCGTTCGCGTCGGCTGTCCCGCTCGTCGTCGCTGATAGATGCCGAAGACCTGTCGCTCGGGATGGTCGGGGTGACCCGGCACTTCGCGGGCAAGACGCGCCATTTCCGCTTCACCGGGCCAGCGATGGGTTTCGCGGATCCAAGATACACGATTCTTTCCGTAGTCGGGGAGTTTGGTAGGCGAAACCAGTTCGGCTTCAAACCATGCTTCGAGGGCGGCTTGTGTCGGTTGCTCGGAAGTGCCAGTGCTGGATTGGCCCCCTGAACTGGCCGCAAAACATGCTGGAACAAGCCAAAAAAGAACGATGGCGAGTCGATGATGGTGGAGGGCAGCCCTCTTGCGAAACATGCAACAAATGGGCGAGCACCGGCGAGAATGCCGGAACTCACGACTCATCTCCGTGCGTCTCAACACGCGGAGATTGGACTCGGGATTTGTTTCGGAGTGATTCGTAACGATGCACGTCCCATCTCAAAGGAGGTGGATGATTTTCAAGTGCATTGCATGGTACCGTCCCCCCCGCCCCCCAGGTCCAACGAAAATTATTAAAATTTTCTGTCAGGTGTAAAGCTGAGAATGGCATCGATGTTGTCCCGACGACCGGAGGTATGAACTTCACGCGCTCGCAAGCGGATTTGGACCGTGAACATGATGTGGCAGCGGCATCGGTTGGTAGTGCTCATCGAGCACCGCTCGCCACTCATCCAGAGTTGCGACCGCAATGAACCTGCGGCGGACAACTTCTGACTCCGGGTGATGCGAGGCGAAGCGGATGCCGAACTTGCGCATGAGTTTGCTGGCGTGGCGTTCGCCGTTGAGGGCGGCGGAGAGGCGGAAGTGTTCGTCGAGGACGGCGCGTTGTTCGGGGATGGTGGGGACGGTGGGGGGTTCGCCGCGGAGCATCTGGCGTGCCTGGCGGAAGATCCAGGGGTTGCCGATGCAGCCGCGGGCGACGGCGACGGCGGCGACACCCGTGTAGCCGATCATGCTGAAGATGTCGTGGACATTCCAGACATCGCCTGAACCAAAAATGAGATTATTTGGATTCTTATGAACGATATCGCGGAGAATATCCCACCGGCTGGGTCCGATGTACTTCTGCTGAACAGTGCGGGCGTGGACCGTTGCCCATGAAAAGCCCATGGCGAAGGCGGCCTCGAGAATGCGATCAAAGTTGGCGGCCATCTCGGGTGTGTCGTCGAAACTGCGCCGGAGCTTGACGGTGCAGGGGATGTGCGAGGGGACGGTCTCGCGCACGGCCTTGAGGATGCGGATGGCCCCGGCGGGTTCGGCGAGCCAGTGGCCGCCGCGTGCTTTGGATTTGATTTTCTTGACGGGGCAGGCGAGGTTGATGTCGATGGTCTCGAAGGAGAGATGGTGGGGAGATGAGGTGGTAGGGTGAGTGGGAGCGGAGTGAGAGGGGGAGGAGTCGATCTGGTTGATTTCGTCGATGAGGGTTTCGCAGGTTTCATCGAGATCGGAATGCTCGTGCGAGGCGTGAACCCTTCCCGCTGCCCCCTCCCTCTGGGAGGGGGAGCCGGAGCCCCCGAAGATCGGTACGCGGCCGACTTGCTGGCCGCCGGGCAGACGGAGGTGGACATCGAAGACTTCGGCGAGTTCATCGGGTGAGAGGTGGTCGTAGGCGAGGTGGCGGTAGGCTTTGTCGGTGCGCAGTCCTTGTTCGGCGACCTTGAGTGCGGAGGCGGCCATTTCCTGCGGCTCGCTGCCCATGATCTGGCAGGCGAGGGGATGATCTTCTTCACCACCGGGGATGTTGTCGTGAAGGTCGCCGAGATCGGCTTTGGTGAATCCGCGGCCGCCGGCGAGGAGGGTGCGATCAAGCAGGGCCTCGGTGACGCAGAAGGGGCAGCCGTGTCGGCGCGCGATGATGCGCATGGCGGCATCGGAATAGCCGGCGAGACCGGCTTGGAAGAAGGGGGCATCGAAGGTCGGGATGATGGCGCGGATGCGCGGATCAACCCCACCGGGCCACTTTGCGGCAAGGTCGCGTGCGACCGCCGCGGGGTCGATATGCTCACGACCGGGCGCGATGGCCGGGCTTGGGGGCGTGGCGTTGTTGCCGTGCTCGCTCATTCGTGCGATGATAGTGGCGGGTGGCGGGATTGGAGCGAAAGCCGATGCAAGTACAGAGCGAACACAGGGTACACAGCGATGGCACAGAGGGCAGGGAGAGGGCCAAGGCGGGTGCGATTGGTTGTTCAACCAAGCGTTTTTCTCTGCGGTCTATGCGCCTTGTGTGTGTGCTCTGTGTTTCTGCCTTTGGCTTGTGGCCAGGCGGATGTACAACGGGTCCGGATGCTTCGCTGGCTGGGCCGATGTATCCGGAGCGGCGGCAGGGGCAGACGTTGGACATTCAGATTGTGCGTGATGAGACGATCATTCGCATGACGAACACGACGGTGAAGCCGTTTGTGAACGCGCGGATGTGGGTGAACCGGTGGTACAGCAAACCGATTGAGAAGTTTGATGTGGGGCAGACGCTGGAGCTGAGCCTGTGGGACTTCCGCGACGAGCATGGGGAGGCGTTTGAGGCGGGTGGATTCTTTGCGACGCGGAAGCCGGATCGGCTGGTGCTTGCACAGCTTGAGGTGGGTGAGGAGTTGTTTGGGATGGTGGTGGTGGGGCGTGGGGGGGAGTGAGGGGGGCGGGGCAGGCATCGGGCATCGGGCATTGGGAATGCGCCGAGATGAATGAGTCAAAGGCAGAGGTCTTTGAATGAGGTGAGACCGATTGGTTCGCGGGCGAAGAAGGGTTCGGCGGCGGGGGTGCCGATGCGGGAACCGAAGTATGTGTTGGCCGCGTCGAGCCAGGTAATGACGGGGGCGTTTTTGGTGTTGGCGACAAACTGCGAGTGGTAGGCGAGGCAGGCGTCGCGTTTGGTCTGCTCGAAGCCGGTGATATCGATGTAGAAAGAGGGGTTGGGGGTGATGCGGAGGTGGGTGGCGTAATAGTGGAAGAGCCACTTGGGGTAGATCGGTGGCTGGCCTTGATCGCCGGGCATGTCGAGTTTGGTGAGCTTGGCATCGAAGCGGGCATCTTCGGCGATGCGTGTGACGGCGAGGTGGTCGGGGTGGGCATCCTCGAAATAGGGCACGAAGATGATGTGGGCCTGGGTGGCGCGGATGATGCCAGCAACCTTGTGGCGGTTCTCGATGGTGTGCTGAACGGAGCGGTTTTTCAGGCCAAGCTGGATGCGTTTGACTTTGCCCGCGATTCCACCGCCGAGGACGAGCGCGGCCGCGGCGGCTTCTTTGGCGCGCGTGCCGGGATCGCCGAAGGGAGTGGGTTCTCCGTCGGTCATGTCGAGGAGTGTGACGGAATCTCCCTGCGCGGCGAGCCGGGCGATGGTTCCGCCCATTCCGAGTTCTTGATCGTCGGGGTGAGGGCCGATGACGAGGATGTTGGGCATGTCGGAGAATAGCTACGCTATGGGTACGTGACCCCTACCGCCGAACTGATTCAACCCGAGGTGCAGGAGCTTGTGCGCGATGGTGCGTACGGCGAACTTCGCGCTGCGCTGCGGGGGATTCCTTCGGCAGATGTTGCGGATATTCTGGCGAGCCTTCAGCCGGACCAGGCGGCGGTTTGCTTCAGGTTTCTGCCGCGGGACGATGCGGGCGAGGTGTTTGCGTATCTGGATTCGGAACTGCAAGAGCTGTTGGTGGTGAAGCTCGGGGACAGTGCGCTGCGGGTGATCGAGGGCATGAGCGCGGACGACCGTGTTCGGTTGCTCGATGAGCTTCCGCCGGAGGTTGCGCAGCGGCTGATCACCAGCCTGCCGACCGAAGAGCGCAAGCAGACGCAGGCGATACTTGGCTATCCGTCGGGGAGCGTCGGTCGGTTGATGACGCCCGACTACATCCGGCTGAGGCCGGAGTGGACGATTCAGTACGCGCTCGACCACGTGCGAAGGTACGGCAAGGATGCCGAGACCATCAACGTGATGTATGTCGTGGATGACAAGGGGGTGTTGATCGACGATATCCGGCTGCGCACGCTGCTGCTGGCGGACCCGGCGCAGTCGGTCGAGAGTCTGATGACGCGGAACTACATTGCGCTGCGGGCAGACCAGGCGCAGGAAGAGGCCGTGCGGGCGATGGCGCGGTACGACCGCATCGCGATGCCGGTGGTTGATTCGCGGGGCGTGCTGCTGGGCATCGTGACGATCGACGATGTGCAGGATGTTGCCGAAGAAGAAGCGACGGAAGACATCCAGAAGATCGGCGGTGTGCAGGCACTTGAAGAGCCGTACATCACCATGCCGGTGATCGGGCTGGTCAAGAAGCGTGCGCCGTGGCTAGCGCTCTTGTTCATGAGCGAACTGCTGACGACCTCGGCGCTCGGGCACTTTGAGGGTGAGATTGCCAAGGCGGCGGTGTTGGCGACGTTTATTCCGGCGATTATCTCGTCGGGCGGAAACTCGGGGTCGCAGGCGAGCACGCTGGTTGTGCGAGCGCTGGCGCTTCAGGAGATCAAGCTCAACGACTGGCTGCGCGTGCTGTGGCGCGAGTTGCAGTGCGGATTGATCCTGGGGTTGATGGTCGGCATGATGGGCTTTATTCGGATCAACATCTGGGGTGCGCTGGGCCTGTTTGCCAAGGATTCGCCGGAGGCAAGCCACTTCACCGTGCTGGCCATAGCGATTTCGACAACGCTTGTGGGCGTGGTGTTGTGGGGGAGCATCATGGGTGCGATGCTGCCGTTCCTGCTGAAGAGGTGTCGCCTGGATCCGGCGACGAGTTCGACACCGTTTGTGGCCACGCTTGTGGATGTGACGGGCATCCTGATCTATTTCTCGTGCGCGATCTTGATCTTGAGCAACACGATTCTGTCGGATCGGCGCGGGCCGACGCACCAGTTTACCGGGGACACGGGCGACTTCGTGATCTTTACCAATGACAAGGGGCACCCGTCGGAAGTCATGCCCAAAGGCGAACCGAACCATCGGTTCCCGGTCTCCGACTACGCACCCGCTGGTTCACCGGAGGCTGCTCCACATCACACGCCCGATCTCCACCTGCCTTAACCCCCGATCGAACCCAATCCGTACCTTTGTGGTTGAGCCTGGACAATTTTGTATGACTCGCATGAGTCTGGCAACACCGTCCGACTATTCGCTCGCGCGGGACCTGTGCTCGTATGGGTACTTCCTGCTCGAGCCGAATCTATGGGACCCGAAGTCTGGGGTCTATTCGACAACGTTGAATATCGAGGGTTTGGCGGTCACGGTGCGCGTCAGGCAGGGGGAGGCGATCGGCGCACCGCTCGTGGTTCGTGCGGATTGTGTGCTGGGTGCCTCGCAACGTCGCCATGTGCGTGAGCAGTTGGTACGGGTGCTGAGGCTTGATGAGCATGCCGCGACGATCGCAGAGTTTCATGGGATTGATCCTCGCTTTGCATCAACCGGACGCGGCCGCCTGATGCGGTCGGCGACGCTGTTTGAGGATGTGCTCAAGACGGTGACCAGTTGCAACGTGACGTGGCCGAGCACGCTGAACATGAATCGCCGACTGTGTGCGGTGTTTGGAACAAGATCCGCAAGCGGCGCGTATTCGTTCCCCACCGCGGCGAAACTAGCGCGGGCGAGGCCGACGACGCTCAGGGCGCGGTGCTCGGTTGGCTATCGCGATGTGCGGATGGTGGGACTTGCAAGGATCTTTGCGGCGGCGGAGCGTGGGAAGAGATCGGAACTCGATCTTGCGCGGCTGGTCGATTCCGGCACGCCCGATCAGGCGGTCTTTGATGCGTTGATTGAACTGCCGGGAATCGGGCCATATGCCGCGGCCAATATCCTGCAGTTGCTGGGGCGGTATTCAAGGTTGCCGCTGGATACCGAGTCGATACGGCACGGAAAGACGGTGCTGGGGTTTAAGGGATCGCCAGCGCAGATCATGAAGAAGGTGAACGCTCACTATGAGCCGTTTGGTGCGCACAAGTTTCGATCGTATTGGTTTGAGTTGTGGTCGCACTATGAACAGAAGCGTGGGCCATCGTGGATGTGGGAGCGCGAGACCACGGGCAAGACGTTCACCGCCGCGTTGCTGGATTGAGGGTTCGACTGTGTTGCGTGCGCGATCACACCGCGACGCGTGAGGGCGCGGGGCCGACAAAGACACCGGTGGGGCTATGCGTCTGGTAGTCGGAAAGACTGAACCGGACGCGGCCGCGAACGCCGTTGGGGGTGAAGGTGAGCTGGGATTCGCTCCCGAGTTTGTGGGAGACCATGCAGCGGGCGGTTGTGGCACGCGAGGGCGAACTATGTTCTCGGCAGGAGTGTGGCGGCTTCTCCGGGAAACTTTACCGAGACGGCGGGCTCGGCGTGACCGAGCGCATCGTGCCGGAAGTCCTGCATCGCCCGCACGCCCCAGTCGCGGAGGCGCATGGCGGCGATGGCATCGACTGCGGCCTTGGCACCGGTGGCGGTCGTGATCATCGGCACTCCGAAACGCACCGTGGCGGCGCGAATGCGTCCTTCATCGGTCTGCCAGCCGGTCTTGGTCGGGGTGTTGATCACGAGGTTCATCTTGCCATCGGCCATCATGTCGATGACGTTGGGGCGTGCTCCTGCGCCGATCTTCTGCAAGAGGATGGTTGTCACACCGTGATCTTTGAGGTATCCGGCCGTGCCGCTTGTTGCGAAGATGCCGAAGCCCATCTTCTCGAGCAGACGAGCGGGCTCGACGATGCGGGCGCGATCGAGCTCGCGAACGGAGATGAAGACGTTGCCGGTGCGGGGGAGATCGATGCCCGCCGCGAGCTGGCTCTTGGCAAATGCGAGCGGGAGCGCGGCATCGATGCCCATGACCTCGCCGGTTGAGCGCATCTCGGGGCCGAGAACGACATCGACTCCGGGAAACTTGCTGAAGGGGAAGACCGATTCCTTGATCGCGTACGCCGCGGCCTGCACTTCGGCGCAACCGGTCTTGACAACGGCCGCTTCGTGCGCACCGAGCTCGACAAGCGATTTGCCCATCATAACCTTGGCCGCGATGCGAGCCCAGGGCGTGTGTGTGGCCTTACCCACGAATGGGATGGTGCGACTGGCGCGTGGATTGACTTCGAGGATGTAGATTTCATCGCCCTTGATGGCGAGCTGGAGGTTCATCAGGCCGCGGACTTTGAGTTCACGGGCGAGGGTGTGGCCGATGTGCTTGATGCGTTCGACGACCTGTCGCGGGAGCGACCATGGCGGGAGCGTGCAGGCCGAATCGCCGGAGTGGATGCCGGCTTGCTCGATGTGTTCCATGACGCCGCAGATGATGCTGGTGGGTGAAGCACCGCTTTGGAAAGCGGTGCCACCTGATGCAGTGCCACCATAATCCGCGATGACATCGACATCGACCTCCGTCGCGTCGTCGAGGAAGCGGTCGATGAGCACGGGCGCGCCGTCGAGTTCGGAGATGTTGACGGCGTTGGTCATGTAGTGCTTGAGCGATTTTTCATCGGAGCAGATCTCCATGCCGCGGCCACCGAGCACGTAGCTGGGGCGGACGAGCACGGGGTAGCCGATGCGGCCAGCGATGGCGACGGCCTGATCGAGAGAGCGCGCGATGCCGCTGGGGGGCTTGGCGAGGCCAAGCCGGTGAAGAAGCGAATCGAAGCGGTCGCGGTCTTCGGCAAGGTCAATGGAATCAACGGAGGTGCCGATGATGGGTGCGCCGGCGGTGACGAGACCCTTGGCGAGGTTGAGCGGGGTTTGGCCGCCAAACTGGACGATGAGGCCGAGGATGAGCGAAGAGGGAGTGGCTGAGTGGCGAAGTGGCGGAGATGCGGAGTGTGCAGAAGCGTTCGGCTTCACCTGGCCACTCGGCCACTCTGCGACTCGGTCAGTTGCATTGAGGCGCTCGACAACATTCAGCACATCTTCCAGCGTCAGCGGCTCGAAGAAGAGCAGGTCGCTGGTGTCGTAGTCGGTGCTGACGGTCTCGGGGTTTGAGTTGATCATCACCGATTCAAACCCAAGCTCACGCGCTGCGAAGCTGGCGTGGACGCAGCAGTAGTCGAACTCGATGCCTTGGCCGATGCGGTTGGGCCCGCCGCCGAGGATGATGACCTTTTGTTTTTCGGTGACGCGGATCTCGTCTTCGGCGGGGGTATGTCGGCTCTCCGAGCCGGCTGCTTGGTCACCGGTCGAAGCATCGGCTCGGTGATCCGCCATAACAGAGCCAGTTTCGTAGGTCGAGTAGTAGTACGGTGTGACCGCTTCAAACTCGGCGGCGCAGGTGTCTACGAGTTTGTAGACAGGCTCGACGTGCAGGCTCTTGCGGAAGGCGCGGACTTTCAGGATCGTGTCGGGGGTGATTGCGCCGAGGTAAAGGCAGGCGAGCTGCGCATCGGAATAGCCGAGCTGCTTGGCCTCGAACATGACTTCGCGCGGCAGGTCTTCCAGCCGCGTGTAGCCGCAGAGCACATCTTCAAACTCGACGAGCCTTCGGATCTGGTCGAGAAAGAACGGATCGATCTTGCAGAGCGAGAAGATGCGATCATCACTCCAACCCATCTTCATCGCGTAGCGGATGTAGTAGAGTCGGCCCTGGCTCGGCACGGCGAGCTTGCGGGTGAGTTTTTCTTCGGGGATTGGCCACTCGACGGTGGCTCGGCTCTCGGAGCCGGTGCGGAGAACCGGCATGCCAACGGCCTTTGCTCCCTTGGCCTCCAGCCACGCATCCTGCTTATCCAGGCCCAGGCCGAACCGTTTAACCTCCATCGATCTGATGGCTTTTTGAAGCGACTCGACAAATGTTCGTCCGATCGCCATCGCCTCACCGACGCTCTTCATCTGCGTGGTCAGGGTCTCATCAGCCTCGGGAAACTTCTCGAAAGTCCATCGCGGCATCTTGGTGACGATGTAATCGATCGCCGGCTCGAAGCAGGCGCTGGTGGTGCCGGTGATGTCGTTGCGCAGCTCATCGAGCGTGTAACCAATGGCCAGCTTGGCCGCGATTTTCGCGATGGGGAAGCCGGTGGCCTTGGAGGCAAGTGCGGAACTGCGCGAGACGCGCGGGTTCATCTCGACGACCACCATCTCAAAGGGCTTGGAGCCGTCGGGTCGTGGGGTGGGGTTCGGGTTGACCGCGAACTGCACGTTGCTGCCGCCCGTTTCGACACCGACCGCGCGCATGATGGCGAATGCCGCATCGCGCATCGCCTGATATTCCTTGTCCGTCAGTGTCAGGATCGGCGCAACGGTGATGGAGTCGCCCGTGTGAACGCCCATCGGGTCGATGTTCTCAATGCCGCAGATGATGATGCAGTTGTCGTTGCGGTCGCGCACGACTTCGAGTTCATATTCCTTCCATCCGAGCACCGATTGATCGAGCTGGACCTGTGTGATGGGGCTCATGCGCAGGCCGCGGGTGACGATTTCGTCGAACTCTTCGACGTTGTAGGCGATGCCACCGCCCGAGCCACCGAGGGTGAAGGCTGGGCGGATGATGGCGGGCAGGCCGATCTGCTCGAGAAACTCGCGAGCCTCATCAAGGGTGTTGACGGTGTTGGCCTTGGGCATTTTCAGGCCAAGGTTCTCGACGATTTTCTTGAACACGGCGCGGTCTTCGGCGCGGTGAATGACCTCACGGTTTGCACCGATCATCTCGACACCGAACTCTTGCAGAGTCCCGTCATCCCAGAGCGTGCAGGCGCAGTTGAGGGCGGTCTGCCCGCCGAGCGTGGGGAGAACCGCGTGGATCGGATCATCGATTCGCTTCTGTTCGACAATGATTTTGCGAACCGAGGCGGGCGTGATCGGCTCGATGTATGTCCGATCGCTGAACTCCGGATCGGTCATGATCGTGGCGGGGTTGGAGTTGACCAGCACGACACGGAACCCCTCGGCGCGCAGGGCCTTGCACGCCTGTGTTCCTGAGTAGTCGAACTCGCACCCCTGCCCGATCACGATGGGTCCGGAGCCGAGGATGAGGATGGTTTTGATGTCGGTGCGTTTGGGCATGGGGAGGTGGGGGGTCAGGTGAAGGTGGCGTCAATATTTACAGGCGCAAACTCGCGAAGCGTATGCGCTCCAGGTCAGGAGGTTGGTCGGGGCCAAGCAAAAGCCGGGATTCGGCGCGGGCGGCCACCGACACTCCGGGTATTCGTACCAATTCCACGCATTTCGTCGAATTGCGATGACTCTAAAATCCGAACCGCGATGCTGCTCGGATTCCTGCCGCCGTCTGTCGCACATTTGACATCGTCGCGCGTCGCGGCGGGTCATGGTCTTTGTGAGGTCAGGCGGCGACACCGATGGGTGTTGGTGCCTCACGTATGGGGCTTCATCCGTTGGTGCAGGGGTCGGGTTGGGTGCATTCAGGGAGATTCGATCATGCGTTCGTCAGCTCTTCTTTTTGCCGTCGCGGCCACGTTCACTAGTGCAGGTCTGGCCGCGGGCCAATCCATCTACGGCATCACCCGTGACAACCGGCTTGTCTCGTTCAATGCCGCCGCTCCAGGCACGCTGATCAGCGATAACGCGATCTCAGGGCTTGCCTCGGGCGAGACGGTGCTGAGCATCGACGTTCGTCCGCTTACGGGCGAGATCTTTGTCATTGGCTCGAGCAACCGCATGTACTCCGTCACGCCCGCGGGCGCGGCGACCGGGATCGGCGCGGGGTTCAGCGCGCTGGCCAACTCGCAGGTCAGCTTCGATTTCAACCCCACGGTTGATCGGATGCGCGTGGTCGATTCGACGGGACTCAACCGCCGCCTGAACCCGACCAACGGCCTCGACATCGCACCCGTGAACGACACGCCCCTGACATACGCGGCGGGGGGCACGCCTCGCGCCGCGGGTGTTGCCTACACCAACGCCCAGTTCGGGGCCAATGTGCCCATGGGCAGCATTCGCGAGTACATTCTCGACTCCAACCTCAACATCCTTGGCGAGGTCGGCACACAGGCTGGCGGCAACGCATCCTTCAATGGTGGCGTGGTGACCCCGGTCGGTGCGCTGGGGTTCGATCTCGGGGATGATGCGGGCTTTGATATCTTTGGCCCGATCGGCACCGCCTACATCAGCGACCTGACCCCCAATGGTCCCCGCTTCTACACGCTCAACCTCAACACCGGTTTGGCGAGCTTTGTCGGCAACATTGGTGATGGCTCACGCCTGGTCACCGATATCTCCGCCGCGATTCCTTCGCCCGGCACCGGCGCGGCCGCATTGCTGGGCCTGGCGGTTCTGGCCCGTCGCCGTCGCGCTTGATCGATGATCAATCGATGGATGATCAATCGATGGATGATCAATCGATGATTGATCGGCGTCTGCGGGTTTCGGAAAGTTGCAGAACTCACGCACAGCACGACCCCCCCGGCCAATGTGCCGGGGGTTTGTGATTTTGGGGATCTTGTCGCGTATTGCGTAGTAAACATGCGCAAGTTGAGGCTCACCCGCCGGATCGCTATGGTCGATAACCACGTTGTAGGACTGCATGTTGCCGCCCGCCGTGTTCAGATCATCACATGCTCGTCTCCCAAGCACACTCTTTCACTCAGCAAGCGCGACTCGCCATCACCCTGGCATGGGTGGCGGGCTACACCAACATCATCACGATCATCACCTGTGCCACGGCGACCAGCCACGTCTCTGGCACGGTCGCGCAGTGGGGGCTTGATTTCGTTGAAAGGCGGTGGAGCCTCACGATCTTCACCTCGTTCCTTCTGCTGACCTTTCTGGCTGGCGCGGTGCTGTCAGCGATCTGCACCGAGTCGGGCAAGCGTCGTGGATGGGAGTCGATTTACATTCTGCCTATCGCGGTTCAGGCGGCACTGCTCTTGGCGGTCGCCGTACTGCTGGAATGGCACCACCACGGAACAACCGCAACGGGCGGGATGCTCTACGCCATGACCGGGCTGGCTTCGGGCGCGATGGGGCTTCAGAACGCGACGATCACACGCATATCGGGCGGTGTCGTTCGCACGACACACATGACCGGTGTCTTTACCGATCTTGGCCTTGAGGCTGTTCAGTTCTTCTACTGGTTGCGTGACCGTCACAAGGAGGATTCGGCTCGTCGAACGGACATGCTGGTTGACCGCGTGCGTGCCCATCCCACCGCGCGACGGCTGGCGCTGCTTGTTTCGGTGGTGGCCTCGTTTGCGCTGGGTGCCGGGCTGGGCGCAAGCATGTACGACCACTTCCCGCGCTGGTCCATGTTTGTTCCGGTGCTCTTTCTGCTCTGGATCATCTTGCAGGACGTTCGTGCCCCGATTTGTGAGATCGAGCTCTCCGAGCTTGTCGGCGGGGAGAATGGCCTGCACCTTCCCCATGGACTTGCGGTCTTTCACCTGCGCAGAGACCAGACCCGTCGCGGCAAGATCCACCGATTGCCAGACTTGCTGGGATGGTGCGAACGGTTGCCTGCCACGACGCGGGTTGTCATTCTTGATCTTGGTGAAGTGACCGTGCTTGATGCCAACGCCGCGCTCGAACTTCGAGCCCTGATGAAGCAATCAGGGGCACGAGGGCGGCGGATGGTGATCTCAGGCATCACCGGCGAGCAGTATCGATCGATGCGCAGTTCGGGCGCTGGTGATGTGCTTGATCCGACAAACGTCTGTCCGGATCTGGAACTGGCCATAGCACGGGGAATGGTGCTTTTGGATGCGAATCCGGCAGAGTAATGGCCGTGGCGTTGGTCCGGCAGATGGTGATTCAACGAACGAGCCATGGGATGTGCGCATGTACCGATTCACAGAACACAATCGGCGACGCTGATCACCAAAATCGCGAAACGCGATACAGTTCCGTTCTCCAAACCGCTATCCTCGATCATCAGTGCAGAGCACATCGCGGTTCCCATTCTCCGTGGAATTGATTCGACAAAGGAGCACCCCATGCCCATTCGACTCGCGCTCATCGCCGCAATGCTCTCCACATCTATCGGTTCGGCGCAGCCGCCCGCCGCGACTGCCCCCGCGGATCCACCGGCGGCCCCAAATGCACCGAATGCTGCACCGCCTGTTAGCCCGCGCGAGAAGGTTCGCGAGCGCGTGCAAGAGCGTCTGTTCGACAATGTTGAAGTTCATAGGGACCTCGAGTACTGCAAGGTTGGCGATGCCCAGGCCGGAGAACGCTCCCTCAAACTTGACCTCTTCACACCCAAAGGTCTCGACGGCCCAGCACCTCTGGTCATCTGGGTTCATGGCGGCGGTTGGAGCCAGGGCAACAAGGACAACTGCCCCGCCCTCCCCTTCCTCCGCGATGGCTTCGCCGTCGCCAGTGTGCAATACCGCCTTACCGATGTGGCCCCTTTCCCCGCGCAGATTCACGATGTGAAGGCCGCGGTTCGCTATCTGCGTTCACGTGCGAAAGAACACAATCTCGATCCGGCCCGCTTCGGTGCGTGGGGTGCTTCGGCGGGAGGTCATCTTGTCGCGCTGCTGGGCACATCGGGCGATGTGAAAGATCTCGAGGGTAACTGCGGCAACACTGCCCAGCCGAGCACCATCTCGAGTCGGGTTCAGTGCGTCTGCGACTGGTTCGGCCCGTCCGATTTCACCAACATGCCCGGTGCAGAGTTCGTCGCGGGTGGTGCGGTCGTCAAGCTGCTCGGCGGCAAGCCCAGTGAAAAGCCCGATGTTGCCGCCGCGGCCAGCCCAGTCACGCACATCACCGCCGATGACCCGCCGTTCCTCATCATGCATGGTGATGAAGACAAGGTGGTGGATATCCAGCAGAGCGAGATTTTGGAAGAAAAGCTCAGAAAGGCGGGGGTCTCGGTCAAACTCGAAGTTCTCAAGGGGCAGGGGCACGGCTTTCGCACACGCGAATCGCTCGAATCTGTCCGAACATTCTTCAAAGAGCAGCTCAAGCCCCATGCGCCAGTTGCACCGGGCGCTACCCCGACGCCGCAGCCACCGACCAAATGATGGCTTGCGACATTTTCGGTTGCTGCCGGTAAGCTAAGGCCATGACCACCAACATCATCAGTGCCTTCGGACTCATCGTGGTGGTTACCTTGGGCGCCAAGGCTGGCCAACCATTGCCGCCGACTTCAAAGCCCGCAGTGGCGAATGCACCCAATGAGCTGCCGAACGTTCTGCCGAGAGTTCCGGCCGATGGTGTGGCCCCGCAAGATCAAGTCTCGCAGGCCCGTTTGCTGGCCACGCTCCAATCGTTACCGACCAAGCGCTCCGCCAACGGCACCGACGAGCACCGCAAGGGGCTCCACGATACCGAAGAGCTGATGCTCGACAGCCTCCGCGCGCTCGGCTTTGCGCCGATGACCCACGAGTTTGATTTCCTCGGTTCATCCCGTGATGGTCGCCGGCCTGCACCATCCCTGAAACCCGACACACCCAACAACGCCCCAGATGCTGCACCCGTCGCGGCCGAGCGTCTGCCGTGGCGCAACATTATTGTGGAGATCAAGGGGCAGACCCGACCTGAAGAGGTCTTGATTTTCAGTGCGCACATCGACGCCGTCCCTGAATCGCCCGGGGCGGACGATGATGGTACGGGCGTTGCCGCGATTCTAGAGATGGCACGCTTGTTGAAAGACCGACCCATGCAGCGCACGGTTCGTCTGTGCCTGTTCAATCTTGAGGAGGTCGGCCTGGTCGGGTCGCGCGCGTATGTGGAATCGATCGAAGAGGAGATCCTCGGCAAGATCATCACGCCCGCCAGCCCTGATAGTGGAAGGAAAGCTGAGCGCGCATCACCCACGATGAAGTTCGTGGGGATGGCCTCGATCGATGGTGTCGGGTACTTCACCGATGAACCCAACAGCCAGAAGAGCCCGATTCCGGAGACCAAGTTTTTCAAGCCCCCGACCGTGGGCGACTTTCTGGCCATGGGCGGCATCGCCCGCCATCGAATGTTCAGCCAGGCACTGGATAAGGCCATGCGCCAGGCCGCGCCGGAGCTGAAGACGGTGGTTGTGGATTTCCTCCCGATCGCGTTGCCCGACCTGTTGCGGTCAGACCACGCGCCGTTTCTTGGCCTGGGTGTGCCCGCAGTGATCCTTGCGGATACCGCCAACTTCCGCAATCCGCATTATCACCAGCCCACCGATACGATTGAGACCCTCGACATGAAGCGGTTTACGGATGTGGTCCGTGGGTTGGTGGGCGCGGCCCACACGCTTGCTGGGCCAGTTGGCCAGCCACTCACAGAGCTTGTTCCGAAGCGGCCTGACGCACCCGCGCCGCCCGTGCTTCCTGAGTCGCGCACGACGCCCCAGCCGTTGAAGCGAGAATAAAAAAGCCCGCGCACGCGCTGGGCTTTGATGGGTGGTTCGTAGGTTGGAGGTGGGTCGTTGGGTAGGCGAGATCACTCAGCCGACAACGTTCAGGCCTTTGACGATCCTGTCGGCGGTGGATTGCAGTTTATCTTCGCTCAAGTAGGTATCGGCGGCGATTTCAGCGCGAACTCGTGCGACCAGTTCCTTGCGGACCGGGGCGGTTGTGGGTGCGCGCTCGCTCAACTCGCGGGCTTGGGAGGAGATGTTGACGGAGTCGGATGATCGGAGGCCCGCATCATCACCCGATCGAACACTGGCGACGCGGCTGCCCGCCGCGTTGTTCAACGTATCGGTACGTGGGGATGCACCCGCGCACTGGTTGCAGTTTATTGAAGCGATGGACGACATTGGTCGGCTCCTGACCCGCAAATCGGCACAATCGTTGGCCGATGGCGGGCGAATCGAGGTTCATGCGCGATCCGTCGCGAGCGAGTACTGTTCGCCGAGCCGATCCTGGCTCAACGTGCGGAGTCAACAGGGACTCCGCTTGCGAAATTACTGACGTACAGATTATCGAACCGCTGGCTAAGATTCCTGCACAAGTGGATAGTGGCCGCCTGAACAGGGTGGTATCTAAGATATTGAGACGTAACGGGTTATGGTGATATTTCCAGGAGAATTTCATGCTTCGTTCCCGCCGACTTTTGAGCATGGCCGCATGGAGTCTTCTTGCGGTGACGGCACCGGCGATGGCGCAGCTCGATTCGGATACCGCTCCGGCGCGCAAGCCCTCAGCGCCCGCGAAAGAGGCACCCAAAGATAAGAAGCCGATCCCCAAACTTGACGACCCGAAGGATGTCTTTGGTCCCGCGAGCAAGTCCAAGGTTGATGCGGATGGCAAGGCGATTGAGACGGGTGGATGGTCGATCATCCTCGTGGTCTTCCGCGGCAAGGATCAGGGCGAACTCGCAAGGCTCGGCCTGCACAAAGTTCAGACCGAGGGCGGGTTGCCCGATGCTTTCATCGAGAAGCGGGGAGAAGCAACCGCAGTGGTGTTTGGCAGCTTCTCGGCGGGCGATGATCCGCGCGCCATCGCCGAGCTCAAGCGGGTGCAGGAGATTCAGGCGGGCGGATCAGGCGATAAGCCTTATCGGTTTGCGCTGCTTGCCCCACCAATCAACAGGATTGATGAAGGGAGCATTCCGCAATACAACCTCTCGCAGGCGCGCGTGCTCTTTGGCGATGCGGCGGTGTACACACTTCAAGTCGCGGTGTATGGGCGGGAAGACCTGGATCAGGCGACGGGGAAAGACCTGGCCGAAGTGCGCAGGGCGGCCGAGCAGGCGGCGGTCAAGCTTCGTCAGGAAGGAGAACTTGCGTTCTACTTTCACGGGCCGCGACGGAGCATGGTCACGATCGGCGTCTTTGATACGACCGACTTTGACCCGGAGGTGGCTTCAATGATGAGCGTGCGGCTCAAGGATGCGATGCGCCGCCACCCGCAGAACCTCTATAACGGCGCGGGGATCAAGGAACGCCGGAAGGGTGAGCCCCAGTCACGCATGCAGGCCAGTTCACTGGTTGCCATTCCAACAAAGTAAGCCGAACGCAGCGGTGGTCTTGAGACGGCGACTTAAGGCTGCACGTTGGTGCCCGCAGGAACACCGTCGATTTGCAGACACTCGAGCGAGGTGACGACCCACGCCCCCATCTCACTTGAAGCGGTGTTGGACCCGGATCGTCGCCAGGTGAGGCGCCACCATGAACCGACGGGAACATCGTACATGGTGGTTTCCTTGCTGCCAACGCGAACGTGAACCTGGGTTGTTGCGAAGGTGCCTCCCTGAAGCGCGGCTTGCAGATTGCTGGTTTTGTGCCAATCGATCGGGGTGACCTGACCGGGATACTTGGCAACAAGCGCGAGGAGCTGGGCCCGATTAAACGGCGACTCATTGCCGAGCAGGGTAAACGTAACTTCAGATGCAAGCATGGGTTGCAACTCAACCGTATCCGCTCGGACTGCGTGCGCGATCACTTCGCGTGTCATGGTGATGAGCCGTTCACGCTCGGTGGTGATTGCCCGCGAGGCGAAGAAAATCCCCAGGCTCGCCATGGCTACGGCGATCGCAACCCATCCGAGCCATCGGTTGCCCTTCGCTCTTCCGGTGAGCACCCACCACCCGCACCCTGCTGCCAAGGCGAGGCCGATGGCCGCGGCGGGTATTGGGTTCTCGAAGAAGTAGTGGGCGAGAAAGGGCGGAGCGTTGAGCGGGGCGGGCGCACTCGCGTTGGAACTTGCGGGAACCTGCGCGAGCGTGAATGCCACGGAAGGGAAGTTCATGGAAGCTCCGCGAAAGAGGTCGTCTTGTTGCGGGATCTTGGGCGCGTGGTAGTTCTTTGAAGCAGGTTCGGTGGATCGACCGATCACGACAGGTTAGGTATGGAGATTCAGAGAATGCATTGTTGATCAACTACTTGAATGGTGCGCCGAGTTTGGCGGGAAGGTTGCACCATCGAGACTGATTGCGTGTGCGTTGGTGATGGCACGGGTTGTAGGCGGTGGGGCGCGAGGGTGGAGTTCAACGAAGGAGCGAGCGCCTTGACCGCGCTGGCCACATCGATCTTTGAGCGGAACCTGCGGGCGCTGTCGCGTACAAGCCCGGATGCCGCGCGCAAACTGTCCGAGGTCGAGCCGCAGGAGGGTGTGCGCTTCTTTGAAACCGAAGAAGGGGCGCTCAGCGCCGAGACGGGTCGTGGGCAGACCGCGTGCGCGCTGGCGAGCCGAAGGCGACCGGTCGAGGAGGCGCGCCGCTTGGTGGGTTCGCTGGACCTCGCGGAATCAGCAGTTTTCATCGTCAGCGGGTTCGGGATGGGTTATCACGTTGAGTTGCTGGCGCGGAAACTTGGTAAGACGGGCATCGTTGTGGTCTTTGAGCCCGATGTCGCGCTCCTTCGCGCGGTGCTCGACCGTGTTGATTGCTCGGGTTGGCTGGGTGCGATGAACGTTGCGATTGTCACCGACCCGGACGACCCCGCGCTGATCTCACGGCTGATCGACGGGGTCGAAGGGCTGGTGGCCATGGGTGTCACGCTGGTTGAGCATCCGGCGGGACGTGGGCGGATCGGTGATCGGGGGCGAAGGTTTCATCAGCAGTTTGCCGATGTCGTGCGTGCGGTGAAGATGACCGTCATCACCACGATGATGCAGGTCAAGACGACGATGCGGAACCTGACTCAGAATCTGGACCACTACGCGAACAGCCCCGGCATTCTGGAACTTAAGGATTGCTGCCGCGGTGCGCCCGCGATTGTGGTGAGCGCGGGGCCGAGTCTGGCACGCAATGTTCATCTGCTCAAAGAGCCGTGGGTCCGCGATCGGTTTGTCATAGTGGCCGTGCAGACGGTGCTGAAGCCACTGCTGGAGCGGGGAATCCGGCCGCACTTTGTGACCGCGCTTGATTATAGCGAGATCAGTCGGAGGTTTTATGAAGGGCTCACCACCGCGGATGTGGAAGGTGTGACGCTGGTGGCCGATCCGAAGGTGAATCCGGCGGTACTGGATGCCTGGCCGGTTGATGCCGACGGAGTGGGGGGCGCGCTGCGTGTGCAGGGGGATCGATACCTTGACAAACTTTTAGGGACTGAACTTGCGAAGTCGAAAGGTGAGTTGAAGCCGGGTGCCACGGTGGCGCATCTTGCGTATTACCTCGCACGCCACATCGGGTGCGATCCGATCTCGTTGATCGGGCAGGATCTGGGCTTTACCGATGGCCAGTACTACGCGGCGGGCGCATCGATCCACAACACGTGGGCCTGTGAACTGAACGAGCTGAACACGCTGGAGATGCTGGAGTGGCAGCGGATCGTGCGGATGGGGTCGCAGCTCCGGCGCGCGACCGATGTGTTTGGACGCCCGATCTTCACCGATGAGCAGATGGCGACGTACCTCGTGCAGTTTGAGCGCGATTTCAGGGACGATACGCAGTGCGGGCTTCGCATCATCGATTGCACGGAGGGAGGAGTTCGTAAGCGTCACTCCGAGTCGCGCACGCTGGAAGAGTTTCTCAATGAGTTCCGTGATTATGCGCCGCGCCCGGTGCGGATACCTCCGGCAAAGCTTCGACGGGCGAGGGGCTCTGGCGGCGAATCGGCGGGTGGGCAATCGCTTCGACGGATTGGTGAGCGTCTGACCGAGACGCGGGCCGCCGCGTTTCGAGTGGCTGAGATCAGTCGAAAGACTGAGGGCGTGCTGGCGGAGATCGCCGAGCATCAGCACGACCAGGTGCTCGTGAACACGCTGATCAGCAAGACCGAGCGGCTTCGCGATCAGGTGGGTGCGCTTGAGCCTGCGCTCTCGCTATCACATACGCTCAACCAGACGGGCGCGTTCAATCGCATCCGTTCTGACCGGGCACTTCAGATGGAATCAAACGATGGGGCGCTGGCACCTGTCGAGCGCCAGCGCCGGCAGGTGGAGCGTGATCGGGAGAATGTGCGGTCACTGGCCGCGGCGGCCGACACGCTGGGCGAGCTGCTTGATGATGCGATCATGACGCTGCGTGGTGGCGCGAAGATTACCAGAGAGTCGGCCTCGTCGCGACAGAGCATGGCGGTGGATCTTCGATCGGTAATCAGGTCGGGAGATCAGGGAACGCCAGCGCTCAGGCGTGTCGCGGCGATTGTTCATGTCTACTCAGACCGGAGCGATCTGGCGGATGTGCTGCACAATGGGCTCAACGCGCTGGAATGCACAATCTCACGGCTCGCGCTCTGCAAGGGGCTGGGCGTAAATGGCGCTGCGAAGACTGCTGCTGCACCCATCGTGGTTGTGACCGACGACATGATGAGGGCCAGGAGCTGGTTGCGGCGATTGCCGGAGAACATCGCGATCGAGTTTGTTTCGGCGGGAACAACCGCCGGATCGAGGCGCGACGCGGTGCGATCGGCGCGCATCCTGGCCCGCGAATGCTGGCGCGGCGGTGTGGCCAACCTGAGTGTGTATGACGAGCATGTCGAACCACAATCACTTCTTGATGCGATGAGCATGTGCCAGCCGCCGATCGACGCGGCGATGCTGGTTGGCGCGGATTGGTCGTGCGTCGATCCCGTGCTCTGCGATGCGGTCATCGAGCGCCACCTCACCAACCCGCATCAGAGCAGATTTGCCTTTACGCAGGCGGCACCGGGATTGTGCGGGTGCCTGATCGCGCGCGAGGCTGTCGCAAACCTGCACTCGGCCGCAACGACAGGTGGGAACTTTGTCTCGATCGGCGGCATACTCGGGTATGTGCCGACTCGACCGACGGTCGATCTGATCAGCCTCCCCGAGTGCGTTTCGGTGCCGGTTTCGGTTCGCGACAGCGGGGAGCGATTCATCGCCGACTCGCGCCACGGTCGCGAGATGGTCAGGCGTGTGCTGGAGGGAAGAGAGGCAGAGCCGCATGCGGCGGGGCTGCCCGCACACCTTGAGCTTGTGGTGGCGCGCGGGTGGGATCGATTGTCGGTCGATGAAGCCCGCCGCGAGATCGAAGCTCTGGCTGAGCGGCGTGAGGATGGCGCGGTGACGATGCGCGGAGCAGCGATCGTCGGTGACGATCCGCTCTCGCACCCGGACATTCGTCGCTTGTGCGAGCACGCACATCGTCTTGGCCTGGGTGTTCATGTGCGCACACCACTCACCGCCGAGGCCGATTGCGGCTGGTTGGTCGAATCGCGCAGTGTTGACATTGTCAGTGTTGATCTTCTGGCCCACACCGAGGATGGATATCGCGCTGTGACGGGACGCGATGGGCTTGTGCGTGTGCGTGAACGGCTTGAGAAACTGATGGACCTTCGTGGTCAGACCGCCGACGGCCTCACCGCCATGACCGTGCGCGGAGATCCGATCGAGCAGGGTCGAACAACGGCTGCCGCGGGCGGAGAAGCATGGCGTACACCATGGATCGTGCCGCGAATCACGAGGTGCGATGCGGTGTACTCCGAAGTTGAACCGTTCTATCGCGAATGGTTGTTGCGGTGCGGATGGGCGGTGATTGATCCGCTCGATACGGTGCGCGAGGGCGAGCGCATCGCACCTCTGCCTGTTCCCGCATGGGTCGATGGCAAGCGCGCCAAGTCTACGAGGGTGGTGGGTTGTTGAATGGTCGTGGACATGCAATAGCGGTTGTGCTGGCACGCGGCGGCAGCAAGGGGCTGCCTCGCAAGAATGCGTTGCCAGTCGCCGGACGGGCTTGCATCGAGTGGACACTCGAACATGCTTGTGCCGCCGAGAGTGTGCATGAAGTGGTGCTCAGCACCGACGATGAAGAGTTGATGTCCATCGGTCATGAGTGGCGCGACCGCGGGGTGGTGGTTGTGCAGCGATCCGCGCCGCTGGCCAGCGATACCGCGACCATCGACGCGGCCGCTCGCGAAGCGATTGGGCAGTGGGCGAGCAAGGAGGCTGGTCGGAGCGCCGACGGTCGGACGATCGTCATTCTTTATGGGAATGTCCCTGTGCGTCCTGCTGGGCTCATCGATCGCGCGGTGCGAATGTTGATCGAGCAGAACGCGGATTCGGTGCAAAGCTACTCGCCCGTCGGCAAACATCACCCGTGGTGGACCGCCCGCGTGAGCAGCGAGAGCGGCGAAGTGCGCCCATGGGAGGGTGAAGTCTTGAACCACGGCGTCTTTCGTCGGCAGGATCTGCCGCCAGCGTTTGTGCCCGATGGCGGCGTTCTTGTCGTCACATATCCGGCACTGATGCTGAAAATGGAAAGTGTGCGGTCGGGGCCACATGCATTTTTCGGTCGCGCGGACCGGCGTTACGGCGTTATCAATGCAGAGGGCGATGTGGTGGATATTGATACGCGGGCAGACCTGCTCGTGGCCGAAGCCCTGCTGATGGAGCGTGCGTGATGCGCATCGGTCAACGTCAAATCGGTGTCGGGCAGTCTCCGTACATCATCGCCGAGTTGGGCGTGAACCACGACGGGAGCGTTGAGCGTGCTCTCGACATGACCCGCGCCGCGGCCGGGGCAGGCGCGGATGCGGTGAAGCTGCAACTGTTCGAGACCGATCTGTTGATGAGCAGTGCGGCGAAGCTCGCGGCCTATCAGAAGGCCGCGGGCGAGACGGACCCGGTGGCCATGCTCCGCCGGTTGGAACTGAGCATCGACGACATGGCCCGCATCGTCGCGCTTGCCCACGAACTCGACATCCACGCGATCGTCACCGTCTTCAGCGTTGAACTGATGGAGAAGGCCCAGTCGCTCGCGTGGGATGCGTACAAGATCGCGAGTCCGGACATCGTTCACAAGCCGCTGCTGGAATCGCTCGCGGCGACCGGCAAGCCGATGATTATCAGCACGGGCGCGAGCACGATCGAAGAGGTGAAGCAGGCCGTAGCGTGGTTGCCAACAGAATCGCGCCCGTCAGGAAGCGGCCGCCACGTCTCGCCGCACGACCGCCTCGCGCTGTTGCAGTGCGTCAGTTGTTACCCAACACCAGAAGATCGCGCCGAACTCGGCGGCATCGCCGCAATCGCGATTGCCACCGGTCTTCCGACCGGCTATAGCGACCACACGGCGACGCACATCACCGGTCGCTATGCCGTCGCCGCTGGTGCAGTGATGCTGGAAAAGCACCTCACCTACGACCGACGCGCCGTAGGCCCGGACCACGCGGCATCTCTAGAGCCAGACCTGATGCGGAGGTATGTTCTCGAGTCTCGCGCAGCGATAGTCGGCCGACCACTGTCGGTCGAGCACTCAGTTCGAAAAACCTCTGCTGCGTTGGGTTCAACCGGTGTGTCGGTAAGCAAGGAAAATGGCCGCGATCTCGCGTACATGCTTCAACATGTCGAGCGTCTCAAGCGCGTACTCGACATCGAACAGGATGTGCGCACCGTCTCACGCCAATCCCTCACCACCTGCCGCGCGTTGCCGCGTGGCCACAGCCTCCGGAGCGAAGACCTTACGTTCAAGCGACCCGGAACCGGCTTGCTCCCCTATCGCCTCGACGATGTGCTCGGACGCGCACTCACACGCGATGTGGGGGCCGATGTACCGCTGGTTGAGGAGGATGTCTCGTGATCGCCCGCGCTCCAGCTCGCCGCACTGTTGCCATTGTCACCGGCACCCGAGCCGAGTATGGTCTGTTGCTGCCGGTCATGCTCGCGGTTCAGAAGCACAAGAAGCTCGAACTCCGGGTGATAGCAGCCGGGGCGCACTTCCTCCCGCCCGCCCGCACTATTCGCGAGGTCGAATCAGCCTTCGCCATCGCCGCGCGTGTGCCGATGCAGTCTGGTATGCCGGTTCTCCGAGCCGGCTCCTCACGCCTAGCCGACGCCGCCGCCCTCGGTCGCGGCATTTCAGGCTTTGCCCGCGCCTTTGCCACGTTGGAGCCCGACTGGATAGTTGTGCTCGGCGATCGCACCGAGGCCTTCGCCGCGGCCAGCGCGGCAAGCATCGCGGGCATCGCCGTCTGCCACATCCACGGCGGCGACCGCGCCGAGGGCATTGCCGATGAGGCCATGCGTCACGCCATCACCAAGCTCTCGCACTTGCACTGCGCCGCGACCAAACTCTCCGCGGGGCGCATCATCAGGATGGGTGAGAAGCTCGAGCATGTGCATGTCACCGGTTCGCCAGCGATCGACGGGCTGAGCCGCACCAAGCCGATGAGCAACGCCGAGGCGGCGAAGTACGGCGATCCGAAGGTTGTTGTGTTGCTTCATCCGGCGGGCTTGCGCGATGAGGACGAACTTGAATGGGCCCGCCATGCGTTCGGCATCGCGGGTGTTCTCGGTGGAACGCAGTCGGAACTCGAAGTAAAACAGGGTCGTCGTGTGCTGTTGCTCATGCCCAACTCGGATCCGGGGCGCGACAGCATTGTGCGGGTGTGGCGTCGTACGACGGGAACGGGCGGCAAGATCATCGATCATCTGCCACGGCCGATGTTCGTCGCGCTACTCAAGCGCCTGGCGGTACATTCAGGCGTTCTCATCGGCAACTCCTCCGCCGGGCTGATCGAGGCTTGTGCGTTGGGTGTGCGAGTGATGAACCTCGGGCCGCGGCAGGCCGGTCGCGAGCACGGACACAACGTGGTTCACGTCGCGCGACCTGACAAGCCATCCATCTTGCAAGCGATGCGACGAGTGCAGGAACTGCGGCCTTGTCCGGACCATCGATTCGGCGATGGCCGCGCCTCACCCCGTATCGCGTCGCTCCTCGCCCGCATCGACCCACACGCATCCGCGATTCTCCGCAAGCACAATACGTATTGATGCCTGCGACGTTGGGCTGTTCTCGGACGTAATTGCCATCTCCATGGATTCACGGCTTGCCCCGCACCTTTCGCATATCGCGGGCTGGCCGGAATTTTCAGCACAACCACCAAAGTGCCCACCACGCTGGACCGATACCAACGCAACAGGTGTTTGTATTTCTTTCCCGAATCGGAGAACATCCCATGACGGCTCAGGCCCAGACCAGCACGCGTGAACAAGCGGTGAACTCGGCGATCCGCGAGATCAGCCACATCGCAACTCTTCCAGAGATCACGCTGAAGATCATTGAACTGGTCGAGAGCCCGACGAGCACCGCGCAAGACCTCCACAAGGTCATTGCCAATGATCCCGCGCTCTGCTCGCGCATTCTCAAGGTTGTCAACAGCGCGTTCTACGGTTTGCCCGGTCAGATCGGCTCGATCAACCGGGCCATCGTGCTGCTTGGATTGAACGCGGTCAAGAACATCGCGATCGCTGCGAGCCTGGCGAAGCTCTTCCGCGGCGGCTCGTTGACACCCGAGTTCAGCGCGAAGGATCTGTGGAGCCACTCGATTTCAACCGCGGCGGCGTGCAAGATGGTCGCTGACTCGATGAAGCTCGGTCTCGGTGATGAGGCCTTTCTCGCGGGCCTCATTCACGACATCGGTGTGATCGTCGAGATCCAGTACGACCGTCACAAGCTCATTGAAACCATCGGCCGTGTCGGTGTTGATTCTGGCGGAGTCCCGTGCAACAGCATGCTCGAAGTCGAGACCGAGATCTTCGGTGCAAACCATCAGGAGTTCGGTCAGGGATTGTGCGAGAAGTGGAAGTTCCCCCGCACATTTGCGCTCGTAACCGGGTTCCATCATCGCCCGCTCGAACTCGGTGATGATCAGCGCACGCTGGTCACGATCGTGTCAACCGCCGACCGGCTGGCTGGTGCGATCAAGCCCGGCTTCCGTATGGATCTCCCTACGCTCGAAATCCCCGGTGAATACCTCGATGTTCTCAAGCTCTCACGCGATCAGATGAACGAGATCGCCGCAAAGCTTCCCGCGCAGATCGAAAGCGTGAACCAGATGCTTATGACGTAAGTGCGTGAGGAGAGAGCGGGTTCTGGAGAGATGAAGAATTTGTGTCCAGGAGCCCGCATGGATGCGGGCTCCTGGTTTTTACACTGTTTATGTCGCGTGAACAGGCTTTGCCAGCAAGGCTCACGCTTCAATCCGGCTCTGCCATCGGTCCAGTGTGCTCTTCTTGGTCAGGTCATACCTGAGCGGGGTCACCGTTATGTTGCGCTCCCAGAGCAGTTGCACATCGCTCCCATCGTCGGTGGTGTGAAAGTCCAATCCGTGCCCCGCCGCCCAGTAATACACCTCACCGCCCGGGGCCACGCGCCGCTCGTATTTGTCGTTCAGCCCATGCGTGTTCATGCGGCAGACGCGCAGCGGATACTCGCCCGGCGCGGCCGCCTTGTCCCCTTCGGTGATCGGGATATTGATTGACAGGCACGAGTGCGCCTCGGGCAGCGCGTGCCGAACCGTCGTCTTCTGCTCGCGCGCCACGCCGCTGATGATCTTCTCAATCGCCCACCGCGCGTGCTGTGCAGCCACCTTGAAGTTCGTTCGGCCATGCTCGTTCTTACCCAGGTGCAGGCTAACGGCGATCGACGGAATACCCAGAAACGCCCCTTCAATGGCCGCGGCCACCGTGCCGGAGTAAATGATGTTGATGCCAACGTTCGTACCCGCGTTCATGCCAGAGATGAGCAGGTCCGGGCGCGTACTTGCGCCAAACTTGTCGGGCCAGAGTTGCGAGACCGCGAGCTTCACGCAATCGGCAGGCCGCGCGTCAACAGCGATACCGCGCATGTGCGGGCTGACCTGCACATGCTCAACCATCAGCGGTGAGTGAAAGGTGATGCCATGGCTTGTGGCCGATTGCACGGTGAGCGGCGCAATCGGAAAGACGACCTCGCCCAGCGGGTGGCCGAAGAGGCCATCGGCATCGACGAGCGCATCGAACATGGCTTGAATGCCGGGGGCGCGGATTCCGTCATCATTGGTGAGCAGGATCTTCATGACGCGAGGGTATCCTCGCACATCGATCTGCGCACTCAGGGCTGTGGTTGCGGTGCCCGCACAATCACATACACACCGGGGGAGAATGGTTCATGCTCAGAATCCATGTGCGATACGAACCGGCCACTGCCCAGCACGCTGTCTCGATGAACGCTGGTCTTCTGAACCAGTGGCGCAAAGTCCTCGATGATGGGCTTCAGCTTCGGCGCGGCCGCCGGCTTGAGCGGTGGGGGTGCGGCGCTCTCGATGGTGGCGGGCACATCGGGTTCATCTTTCACCGGCCCGGCCTCACTCCAATAGACGCGCTGCACGGGCATTCGGTCGGGTGCGCTCAGCAGCACATGGTCGCCACTATTCCCAAGCGCAATATTGCCGTTGGTGTTCTTCATGCTGAAGACCAACGCGCCGCCAAAGGCCGCGCTCGGGGCGGGTGGCGGCGTCTTGCTGTCGCCGATCGTTGTTGACCATGTCGAGTTGCACCCGTTGAAGACCACCACCACAGCGCCGGGTGCCAGTTCAACGGCGGGAAAGTTGAACTTCATCTGGCCCTTGCCAGGCTCCTGCGAATCCGTGAGCGTGTACCCGAAAAGCTGGATCGGCTTGTCGTGCGGGTTCACCAGTTCAATGAACTCATCACCCGCAACTTCGCGCTTGCCATCCTTGTTCGCATCGCCCACCGGGCCGGTCGGAACAGCAAAGAGGACTTCGGTGATCATCGGGTGCGGAAAGGGGACGGCGGGTGCAGGCCCCGTCGGCGCGGCGGGCGCGACGGGGGCAACCGTATCAGTTGGTGTGGTGGGAGGGGTGGGTGATGGGGGTGGGGGGGGTTGAACCGGGTCGGTTCCCGCAGGCACCGTTATTGGCGGGCTTGTCGGAGCCACCGGTAGCGCGGGCTCGACAGGTTGGAGAAACGCAGCAGCAACGAGAAGGGAAAGCATTCATAAGCCCTCGCGCTTCCCTGCGCGGTTGTTGAAAGCGATATTCATTGCGTGTGCATCGAACCGACAGGTCCGATGCGGAGTGATTGTTCAATCCTGCCCGGTGCGATCCGCCCGATCGGTTGGGTTACGACCTTTGGCAAGTTCCTTGGCCACCAGCCGACCATTGTTCAGTTCGAGGTCGTAGTAGCGTGATCGGTCATCAGAAAGTTTCAGATCAACACGCGCCGCACTGTCTTGCGGCGGTCGATCCGGGAGCGAGAACCGCACACGCTTGCCGAACCCTTGCTCGGTGTGTGTCACTTGGTTCGTGAACGATCCCTTTGGCCCGAGCCGTGCGGTTGAATAGGTCGTGGTTGACCCATCGCTCGCCACATCCATGAACTCAACCATCAGGTTCTGACCTGTGCGGTTCTGAATATCCACACCGTAGGTGGTGGAGCAGCCGGTGGCCGCACACAGAGCGGTTGCACCGATGAAGCCCATCGCGGCCATTCGTAGTGGTGTCATCATGCGGTTCTCCATCGGGCAGCGTAGCCAATCTGCGGGTGAAAGTGGGAGGGGAAGACCGTACCGGGTCCATGCCGTGGTGTTGCTTGAGAAAGTCGGTTCCAGAGACTGAGCAGCGGCCTAAGGCTTCGGGCTCAACCGTAGAACGCCGCTCTCGTCCGTCACATCCAGAAAGCTGGTGCCGGGCAACAGGTCAAGTGATGCCGGACGTGCCGCGTTCGGGAGTGAGTCAACACTCACAAACACCGCTCCAGGATTGTCCGAGGCCCTTACGGGACCGATGAACGCTCGATCGCCGGGTCCAAGCCGCTTGCTTGCCCCGAGAATGGACTGACCATCCGCACCATGTGGCTTCACGAACAGTTGGGCAAAGACCGGTGTCGAGGTTCTGTTCCGAATATCAGCGGAATAATCGGCCTGACATCCGACGAGTAGAAGCATTCCGAGCACCGTCGCACCGCGTTGAACTGACCATCCCATGACTGTCGTTTGCATCTGGTTGATCCCTGAAGTAAAGACGAACCGAAATCGTGCAAGTAATAGATAAACGTAGTCTCCGTCAAGACACCTGTCGATACGGGTGTTCTGTGGTCTGCGCAGGTGCGATGTTTTCAGCCGTGCCCCGCACATGGCGTAACCGACCGACCTGCCAGCTTGGTCGTCAGATCCGCGTGTTAAAGATGCGGTCGTCCATTGGCCGGTCGCCTTCGGGTCAATGCTGGAAGATCCGGAGCTTCTCGACCAACGCTTCGAGCGAAAAGCGGCGGAGCATCGGACGGGGTGCATGGAGTTGATCGGAGCCAGAGAGACCGCCCTTCAGGAGAAATCGGTCAATGAAGCTCTCGCTCCGCGTTACGACGCTCATCATCGCAGTACTGGCTCTCGCAAGGAACGCTTGCGGACAAGGAACGTTTCAGGTGTTGGAACCTTTTCCCAATACGAACTCCGGTAGCCTTGCATGGTCGGCATCACCCGATGGGCGAACGATGATTGGGAATGCGGGGAATGGGAATCCGGTGCGGGTGGGGCGGTGGCAGGCCGGGCAAGGGTTTGAAGACCTGACACCCTCTTTCGGTCCGGCCCCCTACTACACCACGTCGGCTTCGGCCGCAGGAGATGTGATCGCGGGCACACGCAACGATGTCGCCATCAGGTGGACGGAGAGCAGCGGGGTTCAGAGCCTGGGCTTTCTTCCGACCGGTCGTTTCAGCCAAGCCTCTGGGTTAAGCGGTGATGGGTCAGTGGTGGTCGGCAGCAGCGACACGGATGATGGTCGGCGTGCCTTTCGATGGACACCCGGCAATGGCATGGCGGCACTTCTGCCCCCAACGGCGGCAGAACCGCAGCAGTGTTGGGGGAACGGTGTGAGCCGCGACGGGCGGATCGTTATCGGGTCGAGCGGCAACTTCACCAGCGGGGGTTATGCGCAGGCGGTGCGGTGGTTGCCCGACGGAACGCCGCAGGCCTTGGGTAGGACCAGCAATACGATATCTTCGCAGGCTTACGTGGCCTCGGTGGATGGCTCGGTGATTACCGGAAATCTCATCGTTTCAACACCAGCCAACCCGTTCGGGGTAAGCCATGTGTTTGGGTGGACAGAGGGGATGGGGGGGTCGGGGGGGTCGGGGGGTCGGGGGGGCCAGTGATGACCGACCTTGGGATCGTGCCCGGTTCCAGTGCTTCGGTTCCGATGGGCATCAACGGTGATGGCTCGGCGATTGTCGGGTACAGCAACTTTATCACATCTCTGCACGCATTCCTATGGACCCCCGCCCTCGGCATGGTGGACCTGCAAACCTACCTCCCCACGCTCGGCATTGACCTTACCAACTGGACGCTCACGAATGCGATCGCGGTATCAGACGATGGCCGCACCATCGTGGGAAGAGGCGGCTATGACGCCGTTCCCGGTCCTGGAGGCAATATTGGCTTAGGTTGGGTTGTGACCATCCCCTCACCCACAGCCGCGCCGGGGCTGGTTTTTGCGGGTCTGCTCACCCTCGCGCGGCGGCGACGGAGCGTGTACGCCACGACAACATGCGTCGACAATCAGGCATGGATTACGTCGGTTTCGGCCCGCATCATCGCCGGGTAACTGGTGTATCCGACTTCCATCGGTCCAACACCCGGCCAGTAGAAAGTCGCAGGATCACCGGGCGCGAGTTCAACAGGCGTGCCCGAGGCCATCGCGCGGAATCGGGCCGTCAGATCCGGGTTGGAAATGAACGGGATGCCGAACGCGATGGCATCGGCCCAGCCGCGGTGCAGGTACTCCTGTCCCTTCTCGAAGGTAAAGCCCGCGTTGGTGATGAGGGTGTGCCGCGTCAGTGGACGGAAATGCGAGACCGGGATCGGCTCGTAGCCGGGCACCAGCTCTTTGCCGCGCCTGATATCGCCTTCCATCGCTTCCATGATGTGCAGATAGGCCAGCGGCAACTGGTTGTACTTCTGAACAAGATGCCCGAACGTGGCCTTCGGGTCACTATCGATCATGTCACCAAACGCACCCGATGGAGAGAGTCGCACCCCAACCCGATCCGCACCCCAGACATCAACGAGCATCCGCGTCAGGTCAAAGATAAAGCGGATGCGGTTCTCGATGCTGCCCCCATACTGATCGGTTCGACGGTTGACACCATCGCGGGTGAACTGATCGGGCAGATACCCGTTCGCGCCGTGCAGCTCAACACCATCAAAACCCGCCGCGCGTGCGTTGTTTGCCGCATGGCGATACTGCTCGGTCACTTCTCGAATATCTTCAACGGTCATCGCTCGCGGCGTCGGATACGGAGCCTTCGTGCCATCCGGAAGCACGCACTCGCCGCTCTTGGCCGAGGGCGATGAAGACATGGGCGCACGCCCATCTGGCTGATAGACCTCGTGCGAGACGCGACCAACATGCCAGAGCTGCGCGAAGATCAGCGAGCCGCGCGCGTGAACCGCCTCGGTCACGAGCTTCCAGCCGGCGACCTGCTCTTCTGAGTGCAGACCTGGTGTGTTCGGATAGCCGCGCCCCGCGGGTGAGACCTGCGTCGCTTCCGAAACGATCAGTCCCGCACCATCGTCTCCGGATCGCTGCGCGTAATACTCGGCGTTGATCCGGCCCGGTGATTGCACCGGGGCGGGTGCGCGGCACCGCGTCATGGGCGCCATCACCACCCGGTTGCGAGTGGTGAGTAAACCAATCTTGAGTGGTGAAAATAAGTCGGGCATGGTACGGGCTGTTCTCTTGGTGGTGATGGCTCATCGAGTCGCGTCATGCCGTCGTTCAAAACAGTGCCGGAAAGCCCTTCTGCCTACGCCAAGCCGAAAGCTGCCCGAGGTGATACCCCTCGTGCCCAGTGAGCAGATGCGAGACCAGATGACCGCAGCTCACAATCGGTGTCCCCTCGAAAAGCGGCACCGGGTGTGGACTTGTCAGCGAGCTTGAATCCGTTTGAGACGCAGCGTCAACAACAATCTTGTGCCCGCGAGCAAGGGCGTCAAGCAACACAGCCTTGTCGTTTGTTGGTGTTTGAGGATGGTTGATTTCCGAGCCAGGACCAAACGCGGTGTGCCACGAGTTGTCCAAAGACTTCGGACGACCAAGAAGCTGCGAGGCGTAGTCGGTGGCGATGGCGAGATGACCGAGAATCCAAGCGGGTGTCTGTCCGACGCCACCGATCTGCTGCGACATCTGCTCGGCGGTCAGGTCGCTCGCGAGCCGATGCGCCATGTGAAGGTTGTAGGCAAAGACGACCAGTTCATGTTCATTCGATTTCATGGATGCTCCTTTACCGAAAAATATCAATGAATTTCGCAAAGGGTCATCGATCCGTCGCACTCCCGACAGACTCCCAGGCATCCAGCTCCGTGGCCGTGTCTCTGAGCAGCTTCCGCACCTTGTTGTGTGCATACTTGCCCAGCACCAGCCTGAGTGGCGGGCGTTCAGCATCGACAAGCGAGACAATCGCCTTGGCCGCCTTCTTCGGGTCGCCCGGCTGCTGCCCGTTCACCTTCTCAAGCAGTTCGGCAAACTTGCCGCTGGTGGCGTTGTAGTCATCAATACGTCGTTCACCCCGGACAAGCGAACGCGAAATGAAGTCGGTACGGAAGGGACCGGGTTGCACGATGGTCACCTTCACACCCAATGGCCCCGCCTCGAGCGCGATCGATTCACTCAGGCTCTCCAATGCCGCTTTGGCCGCGCCGTACACGCCAAACCCCGCGTAGTTGTTGATCGCCGCCGCAGCCGAAATGTTGATGATGTGACCTGACCGCTGCGCGCGCATGATCGGCAGTATCGCTCGCATCAGATTCAGAGGACCCATCAGGCAGGTCGCAAAGTTCTGGTTGATCTGTTCATCGCTTACTTCTTCCACAGCGCCGATAAGCCCATACCCAGCGTTGTTGATCAGCACATCAATGCGCCCGAACTCACCCATCGCAAGTTCAACCGCGTCGCGTATGTGCTGCGGGCTGGTGACATCCAGCTGCACGGCCCGTGCATTGTCGGGTGATCGGCGGACCAGTTCCGCCAGTTGCTCGGGTTTCCGGGCCGTCGCGACAAGCCTGTCACCGCGATCAAGCACGGCCGCGGCCATCTCATACCCAAACCCGGTCGATGCACCGGTAATGAACCAGACCTTGCTCATGTGATCGCTTTCAAAGGAGGTGATGCAGCACAGCAAATTCTGCTGAGGAATAATCAATCCTCATACGGTAGCGACTCTTCGATGCGCGGAACTCACCGTAACAAGGTTCGATCAGGCCGAACGAATTGCGCTGCGCATCCGCGCCCGACACGCTGAACGAGCCGTTGTCGAGCGCTGTCCCTACCACCGCATGTGAACCTGCATGTGGTAGTACCCGCCGGTCGGTCCATCGGCCGGAAGTGTCGCGAGCCATACGCTGGTCTTCGCACCATCAACAATCTCCATCGGCGCCGATTCGCCGCCAAGATCGGTCTTTACCCAGCCCGGGTGCGCCGCGTTCACCTTGATGCTCGTTGCACGCAGTTCGTGGGCCAGGTGGTTGGTGAACATGTTCACTGCCACTTTCGAGCAGTCGTAGGCGGCGAACTTCGTATTGTAGATTCCTGAGTTCGGGTCGGCATGTTCAGCAATCGACCCCAGCACGCTCGTCAGGTTCACGATGCGTCCCGCTTCGCTCTTCCGGATGAGCGGCAACATCGCCTGCGTAACCGCCACAAGCCCAAAGAAGTTGATATCAAACGTCGTTCGCAACGCCGCGGCCGAGACGGCGCTGGCAATGTGATCGGTCTGATAGTCAAGCCAGCCGGCGTTGTTGATCAGGATATCGAGCCTACCAAAGCTCGTCCCGATCGTCCGGGCGGCCGCCGCGATCGATGCCTGATCGGTGACATCAAGCTGCACGAAGTGAGCATCAATCTTCTCCTGCTTGAGGGCGACCACCGCGGCCTCACCCCGCGATCGATCACGTGCGCCGATCAGGACAGCGACACCCTGTTGACCAAGCTGACGGGCGGTTTCGAGACCGATGCCCTTGTTGGCACCCGTGATGAGCGCAATGCGATTGGACATGCGAGTTCTCCATGTATGGACGGACAAACTGTTGAACTGATCGAAGCGACGAGCTGGCGCAGCACAACTGCGTCAGGGAACCGTGAAACCACCATCCACCTTCAGATCGTGGCCCGTGATGAACGACGCGCCCTCAGAACACAGGAACGCCACAGCGGTCGCAATCTCGCGCGGCTTGCCCGTGCGCCCGATCGGGTGAAGGCTTGACATAAACTCTCGTGAGCCCGCATCGGGCGCGAAGCGATCGTACATGTCCGTCTCAATCGCCGCCGGGCTCACCGCGTGCTTGCTGGCAATGTAGATCGAAACACCCGCCATGCCGATCGACCCCGCGATCGAATCGTTGTTGACAATCGCGCCCCGCGCGCCCGACTCATCCTTCGCGTTCCGCATCATCGCGGGAATCTCGTGCTTCAGGCTGAGCAGCACACCCAGCACGTTGATATCAAAGACCTTTCGATACGTCTCTTCGGTCGCTTCAACAATCGGCCCCAACGTCTCAAGCCCCGCGTTGTTGAAGGCCAGATCAAGTCGCCCGAACTTCTTGAGCGTGAACTCAACCATCGCGGCACAATCCGATTCCTTGGTAACATCGGCCCGCACAAACGCCCCCTCGCCCCCCGCCTCTTGAATCAAACTCACGGTTTCAGTACCCTCGGCCTCGCGCCGGCCGGTGACAACAACCCGCGCGCCCTGCCGCGCAAACTCAACCGCCGTGGCGCGCCCGATACCGCCCGTGCCCCCGGTGATGAGCGCAACCTTGTGCTTGAGCGAACTCATGTTGGAATCCCTTTCAACAGTGGCGGCCGCTCGGATGGACAAACGCCCATTGCCACCGCCGCCGATCATCGTGATGGATAAACATCCGGCCACTATATCGATGATTATCTATATGTCAACGCCCGCCCCTTGGCCGCTCTGTCGAGATTTCGCGATGACGTTGACGAACAGCACGCGTCAGGACTTTGGACGGGCTCCACGTCGTTGAGCCTTCGCCCTCTTCGCCGCAACCGGAAGCTCCGCTTCCGAGCACTTCAGCGCGGCCGCCGCATCATCAGAAGAATCGCTGCTCAGGTCCTCTTCCGCCCGATCAGGAAGCCCAAGGGCATCAATAAACCCTCGCAGCACCTTCTCATCAATGCTCAGCACGTGAAACTGCCCGCGCTTTCGAACGGAGATCAGCCCCGCCGTCGCCAATGTGCAGATGTGGTGCGAGATCGTCGGCTGGCTGAGCGCAAAGCGCTCGCAAACCTGCTTGCAGGTCAGCTCGCCCGCCGCGCGAACCTCTCGCATCATCCGATGTCTCGTCGGATCTGCCAGGGCTTTGGCGATTGTGACAAACTGGGAATCCTTGATGGGCACACTGTATTTGCCCATGCGCCAAGGGTGTTGTCAACCTTCGTCCAACAGATGTTCAGCGGATGTTCACAAGCCGCCGTCCGAGCGCAACCGCCTCATCGGCACTCGCCGAATGGCCGTCCGCGCCCAGCACCGCCCACGAATCCTTGCATGAGCTGAAGGCACTACCGCCCACAATGATCTTCGGGGACGCAGATCCCATCGAGTCCCGAATCAACCCGATGGTCTCTTCAAGTATCCGAAGCTGGCCCGGCAACGCGGCCGAGAGCGCAACCACATCCACCCCAAAGTCCACCGTCGCGACCAGCAGATCTTCAGCCGGGCAACTCGCACCAAGGTACACCGCGCGCCACCCGTCAAGCTCAAAGAAATCCGCAACCATCCGGATGCCCAGGTCGTGCGAGTTCCCATCAACCGATGCCGCAAGCAAGGCTCGCCCATTCGGCTTCCGCCGCTCGGTCAGTGCCAGCAGTTGCGACATCACCATCTCCGTCGTCGCCGTGGCAAAGTGCTCCTCGCCCACAGAAACCTCATTCAGGTGCCACATCCGCCCGAGCTCATGCTGCACCGGCAGCAGAACCTCCAGATATGCTTCTCGCACCGTCAGGCCATGCCCCACCGCATCCAGCACCGTGCGGCTCGCCGCCAGCCGGTCGCCCTCCAGCAGTTTCAAAAGATACTCCGCCGCGATCCGCCCATGCGCGGTCTCCAACGACAACCGCACCGGCCCATCGGGGCGAGGCGTTTCCACTCCACGCCTCGCTTCGGCAAGATACCCAGCCACATGCTCAGAATCTTCCGGCGGCACCTCGCGTTGCAGCACCGTGGCCAGCGCCTCGAGGCTGAAGCGCAGGTCATCGGTCGGCGTGCCCCTTGCCGCAAACGCCGATCGCGCCCATTCGACCTGTGTGCGAAACAGACTCGGCGATTGCATATGTACCGCCGTGGCCAGATCATGCACCCGTCCCATGAGCGCACGCTGCCACTTCTCGCGCGGCAAGGGTTGGTAGCGAGCAGCAATCTCCGGTCGTGCTCGCAGCAACTCCGTCGCGGCCAGCTCGGCAAGCTCATCCGCGCGCGCACTCAATAGCTCGGCCAGAAACCGGGATTGAAAGTCAGAATCGCTCAGATCGTGCGGCTGCATGAGGATGCTTTCGTACCCGACGCACCCCGGATGCCCGAACCAGCGTGAAATGCAGAGATCACCCAACTCGGTCACTCATCCGGATCACACCAAACGACTACTTACCCGCGGGCTTGCGCCACTCCTCAATCCGCTGCCGCATGATGCCGACCATCGGTCCCGCCTTCGCCTCGCCAACCTGCTCCTTAAACCGCATGATGGCCGCTTCCTGCGTGCTTATCGCCTTCTCAACCTGACCATCCTTGAAATAGGCCCCCGCCAAGCGATGAAGAACCTCCGCCTTCTTCCCTTCGGAGATCTGGTTCGCCTGCTCACCCAGCTTAACGGCCAACTTGTAATCGGGCGTCTTCAGGTTATCAGCACTGGCAATCGTGTCGCAGAAGAGCGAGAGCACCTCCTCAGAATCCTTCATCTCACCTTCCGCAAGCCCCTTCACCATGGCGTAGGCCGCGGGCTCGTCGGTCGTCGCAAGCAGATTGAACTTGTACCGAGCAAGCGCGCCGCGCACATTCTTCTCGGTCTCCGTTTTCAGATGCGTCTCGATGACCGCGATCGCCTCCGGTACCTTCCCTTCGCCCTCAAGCTTCTGCGCCGCCCTCATCGTTGCCCCATACCGCTCCATCATCGCCGCCTCATCCGCAGCACGCTTCGCCTCAACCTTGACGTCCAGGTTGCCATCAACCGCCTTCTGAATCATCTCATCAAACTGAGGCGACAACGGATTCCCGATCCACGCAATCTGCCCGCCCGTCCCGCTCTCAGCCGGCATCACGATGAACGCATGAGGAATGGAGTTCAGCCCCGCCGCACCAAGCCAGCCAGAGGCCATGGTTTGGCTCGCCGTGTCCATCGCCACGGTGTATCCGATCGCCGGTTCAAAGGTCTCGACATAAGTCTTCACCTTCTTCACCAGCGCATCCTGAGTCTCGCCGCCGCGCCCCTCCCACACGTGTACACCGACCACGGTCAGCTTGTCCTTGTGCTTCCCCTGAAGTTCGGTCAAGTGCGGAATGCTCGCCTTGCATGGCGGGCACCACGTCGCGCCAAACTCAACCACGTACACGCGCCCCTTCGCAAACTCCTTGACCCCCTCACCCCTGATCCATTCGCCAACCTCCAGCTTTGGGGCCGCATCCCCGATCCCGAGCAGTTTCGGCGCGACCGCCTGTGCGGCGGGTGGCGATATCACGCCCCCCTGCTGAGCGAGTGCTGGCTGGACCGCAAGCCCGCTCATGCCCAGTACAACTGCTGCCATTGATCGGACGAACTGATGATGTGTCGGTGATGTCATGGTCAACCATGATAAGTCGCCCCGATCAAGTCCGCCGGATCGACCCATGGGCCCCGGTACCTCCAGGTTCAGCCCGCTCGGCCTGCCAAAGATACCCCTATGAACCCAGCCCGATTGCTCGCCTGCACGCTCGCCACCCTTCTGGCCACCCTGACATCGAAGGCAACGGCGGGTTGGCCGCCCGATGTCGAGGCCGCGCTCGCCGCCGCGGATAAAAACCGTGGCGAACTCGAGAAAGTTCTGAACCACTACCGCGATCTCGGCGATGAGCAGATGCTCTCGTGCGCGCAGTTCCTTATCGGCAACATGCCCGGGCACGGGCACGTCGTGTTTGCATTGAAAGACAAAGCCAGGGCCACCATCCCCTTTGATGCACTCGCAAGCAAGGACTTCGCCGCCGCCCAACTCGCCATGGATCAACTCGAAAAGCTCCACGGCCCGCTCGAGTTTGGCCGGGGCCGTACCGACGAAGATGTCCGCACCATCACCTCCGGACAACTCATCGAGAACATCGATCTGACCTTCTGGGCCTGGCGCACACTGCCCTGGGCAAGAGCCATGAATGTGTACACCCTGCGCGAATACGTGCTTCCCTATCGCGGGAGCGAAGAGCCCGCAAACTCATTCCGCCCCGCCATGATCGACCGATTCAAAGACCTATCAGCTACGCTCAAAGACTCTACCAGCGCGACGGAAGCCGGCAAGGCGATCCAGGCCAACATCGCCTCCTACATCGCCTTCAGCGAGCTTTACTACCTCCACCCGACCGATCAGGGTTTCAACGAGATGGCGCGCACACGCCTTGGTCGATGCGAAGACATCACCAACATGCAGCTCTACGCACTCCGTGCCAACGGCATCGCGTGCGCATCCGACTACACCCCCGCATGGGCCAACCGCGACAACAACCACGCGTGGGAAGTCATCCTCAACGCGAACGGTGAAGGCCGCGCCGAACTCGCCAACATCGCGGCCAAAATCTACCGAAAGACCTACTCGACCCAGCCCGCCGCGCTCGGTTCACAACTTGCTGAAGGTGAGGCCGCACCGCGCTGGCTCAAGGGCAAGCACTACGCGGATGTCACCAGCCAGTACATGCCCGTGAGCGATGTCACGATCGAGCTCAAGGTCGAGCGACCCAAGGGCGCACGATTTGTGTACCTCTGTGTCTTCAACGGTGGTGAGTGGGTGCCCATTCACTGGGCCGCGCTCGATGCCGATGAGCCGCTTGTGCATTTCAAGGCCATGGGCCGCAACATCTGCTATCTGCCAGCCTACTTGGTCAATGACCAGATCATTCCCGCCGCTGCGCCGCTTATTCTTGAACAGGATGGCACCACGCGCCTGCTCGACGGCACTCCTCCTGGCGGCTCGGGCCCCGGATGGTCATCATCCAAGCCCGACACCACATCCATCGAGATCACCACCACCGTTCCATCCATACCCGATGCCGATACGCGACGTGAGAAGCCTTCGATCAAAGTCGAACCGGGCGTGACCTATGAACTTCTGGTCTGGGATGACGCCCTCAAGACCTGGAACTCCCACGGCACGCAAACCGCGTCCGACAAGCCCGTCACGTTCGACAAGGTTCCCCGCGACCGACTGCTCTGGATGAAGACCGAATCAGGAAGAAACCTCGAGCGCATCTTCACGATCGAATCGGGTAGACAAATCTTTTGGTGAGCGCGCTCGGAGGTATGCCCGGCTCTCCGAGCCGGGCAGCCTGTCAACCTGAACTGCCAAGCACGCAGCGTGTGCCTGTTCAACACAACCATAAATAAAGTATCCGCATTCGGCATGGCTTGCAACAACTATGTAGCCAGCGAGAACCTAAGCATCCTGCAACGGTTCCGACCACTCGCCACGCGACGGGAATAAAGCCACTTTTGCGTCGCTCGTCAAGGGGATGTTGCCGTTACCGCAAACTCAGTTGTAAACAGCTTGCGTTTAGCCGCAATCGATGCTCGGCAATGCACTCAACCCTCTCCCGGCAGATGTTCAATCAATCGCCTTCATCCCCATCATTCCTCTCAACATCATGATCTGTCCAAGGTGGTAACTGTCGTGACCGATCAGGTACTGCAACCGATCCAATGGCACACTCGGATCAGCAATCGCCCCGCGCATCTGCTGGTGCGAATCGGCCAGTTGCACGGCTGTCCGCGACCAGTTGGCCTCCGTCACTTCCAGCGGCCCTTCTGGCGCATCCCAGTTACGTGAAGCTACTTCCGCTTCGCTCGGCCCTGGCCCACCCATCGTCCGCCGCAGCGCAACCTCGCGCCAGAACAGCATGTGGTTGATGATCTGCCAGATCGAGTGCCGTCCACCCGAGTGGTCAGCACCTTCCGCCACGACACTCGGCTTCCACGCCGCCTGTTTCGGCGTCAGGTCCTCCACCGCCCGCGACATCGGCGCGGCCCACAGTCCCGACATCCAGAACTCATCCCATTGTTTCAGCAGCATTTCGCGGTCCATGCCCTCAGCTTACCCTATCACGCCCCCCTTTCGCAATGCGATTGCTTCCAGCACCGACGTTTCCGCCGCAGGTTCACGAATCGCATTCGCCAAAAAAACACCGCCCGTGATCCTTGCGGTACGGGCGATGCGATTGAGAATTCACAAACTTCAGCCGGTCAGTTAATGGATGGCCTTCGCAGCCAGCCGCTCCGGAGCCGGAATGCGCACATTCCAGATCAGTCCGAGCTTCTCCATGATCTTGATGATCACCCAACTCGAATCAAACTGCCACCACTTCAGACCGTGACGTGCCGAGGTCGGGAACGCATGGTGGTTGTTGTGCCATCCCTCGCCAAAGGCGAGCATTCCGAAAACTGCGTTGTTGCGGCTCTCGTCGTGGCTGCGGAAGTCCTGCTTACCCCAGAGGTGGCAGGCAGAGTTGATGCTCCATGTCACATGGTGCACAATAAAGATCCGCACCGCGCCGCCCCACAACAGCCCCATGAGCGCGCCGTACCACGACATCGTGAGAAGACCACCCGCCACGGTCGGCAGAAGAATGCCCAGAAAGACCCACAACGGGAACAGGTTGCTGACCCTGCGGATCAATGGATCAGATTCAAGGTCCTTGACATAGCGACGAAGGTCCGGATGGCTCGCCGTAAAGAACCAGCCGATGTGCGCGTGGAAGAATCCCTTCATGAAGCCGACAAACCCGTGCTCATGCCCGTGCGGAGAGTGCGGATCCTCTTTACCATCGCTGTGCTGGTGATGGCGGCGATGCGTCGCAACCCAATCAAGAATAGAACCCTCGATCGTCATCGATCCCAGGATCCCGAACACCGCCGTCATGAAGCGGCTCGTCTCAAACGATCGGTGCGTGAACAGACGGTGGAACCCGATGGTGATGCCGAAGCCCGACAGGAAGTACATCGCCGTAAGGGTTCCGAGTTGAACCCAGTTGAAGCTGTCGCCCCACAACAGCACCATCGCCACGATCATGCCAACAAATGGCAGGATGATCGCCGCAAGACTCAGCACGCGATTCAAGAGCGGAGCTTTGCCGCCTTCGAGGGTCGGTGCGGGTTCCGCATCCAACGTGTCAACCGCATCAGGGTCGATTGCCAACGCGACCGCGGCATCGATTGCGGATTCAGAGTCACGGTTCTTCGGTCCAGACTTCAGTTGTGGAGGGGTGGCCAACGCGGTCATTCAATAGACTCCTCAGCACGAATCAAGATCAAGAGAATCGGGAAAAACAACGACGCCGCGAAGAAGAAGGTCGTGGCCGATCTTCGCGGACATCGTTTATGGTACGTCGTCCAAACGGTCGGAGTTTGTTGAACGAAGCCCGAAGTCTCGTATTCAGCCCGGAGCGACCTCAATGAATGTTCCTTGGAATGTAGCAGCTTTCACCTTTGTACCTACGGTGTGGACTGCCGTTCTGACAGGGCCGGCGGTCTGTGCTCGGCAATCGGTCGCGCATCAGGCAAAAACGTCATCCTCTTCATGTGAGATGGTCTCCGCTGGCAGGAAGTTTCTCGGCGCCGATGAATCGCCCATGAAAGCCGACAACTACGCCGAGGAAATTGAACGCCTCAAGAAAAAGTTGGCGGGAAGCACCCGATAAATGGCGCAAAGTCCTCATGCCCTTCTCTTGGCCACAATCGTTCAACGCGGCCAGCTCTTCGGGAACCGAACCAAGGGCTCGAACGCCGACACCACCATCACACACGGTTGCGATCGCACGACGTCCAGCAAACTCTCCCACACCATCGAGCTCATGAACCGCGAGCGTGCCGAGACGTTCTAACCAATGGAACGGCGCGGCCGTTGACTCGTTCATCTTCATCCCCGCGATCGACCGGCTCAAAGCCAAAAAGCCAAGAGTCATGTTCCTCAGGCTCGGCGAAAATCGACGAAAGCGCCCACAGACGACAAGCCTCCGACTGCTTCAATGCTGCGATTCGGACCGATTCGGTTGTGGAAGAACTGTGAAAAACCCTTTAGCTGCTTCCGAAGTACAAAGAGCCAGACTGCCACCATCTTGTGTCCCGATCACGGTCGTGGCGACAGACGCGGCCCAGGCCTAGCAATCGCCGCCCGCGACTGGTGGAACCACGGCCCCAAGCACCAGTTGCCGCGACCGCCGCCGCGTTGCAAAGTGAAGACGACAACCGCTTACAGCCTCGCGCGGGAGCCTCGAAGTGGGATGTCCTTCGGCCCCTTCTCTCGCATCCATCGCTGTCCACTCAAACAGGGGGATTGGTCCGCTGGGCTGGGCGCGTGAACTGGCTGCGCGTGCTACAATGGTCGCGGTCGAAGAACTAGGTCGTTCGAGTGAACGACGCTCTTTGTATCAGCCGACGCCGGACTCGCCCGAGTTTCTGCACGGTTTCAAAACGCTCTCGGGCAAAGGTATCTGGTGGCTTCAATGAAGCTTTACGTAGGCAATCTCTCGTTCAGCACGTCTGAGTCCGCTCTCCGCTCCGCTTTCGAGGCTTTCGGCGAAGTCACTTCGGCGACCCTCGTTATGGATCGCGACACCGGGCGCCCCCGTGGCTTCGGCTTCGTCGAAATGCCCGACAACTCGCAGGCCCAAGCGGCCATCGCGGGCATGAACGGCAAGAATCTCGACGGTCGTGACCTTACTGTCAACGAAGCTCGTCCCCGCGAAGATCGCGGCGGCGGCGGCGGTGGTGGTAGCCGTGGCGGCGGTGGTGGCGGTTGGGGTGGCGGCGGCGGCGGCGGCGGAAGCCGTGGCGGTCGTGGCGGCGGCGGCGGCGGTGGTGGTGGTGGTGGTGGTGGCCGCGGCGGCTGGTAACTCCAGTCTCCCGACTTCACCTCTTCGCTTCTGCAGCTTCAAAACCTGTCACTTCAAAATCTAAATGCTCACTACAGCAACCCCGCGTTGGCAACAACGCGGGGTTGTTCTCTTTCTGTTCACGTCATCTGCGCCAACCGATGAAGGGCCGCGCCCGTGACACGGTGAACGGTCCACTCGTTCATGCCCACCGCCCCTGCGGCTTTGTAAAACTCGATCGCGGGCGTGTTCCAATCGAGCACTGACCATTCAAACCTTTCGCACCCGCGTTCGATGGCGATCGTCGCCACGCGCACCAGCAGCGCTTTGCCCAGTCCGCTCCCTCGTGATGCGGGGCGCACGAAGAGGTCTTCAAGATAAATGCCCGGCTTGCCGAGCCAGGTCGAGAAGTTGTGAAAGAAGAGCGCGAAGCCCTGCGGCGTTCCATTCAAGACTCCGATCAGGCACTCAGCGGTCGGCCCGCGTCCGAGTCCGTTGCCGAAGAGGTGCTGCCTTATCAGTTCGGGTGTCGCGACGGCCTGCTCTGGTGCTCGCTCATAATCGGCGAGTTCACTGATAAGCTCAAGTATCAGTTGAACATCACCCGGATGCGCAGCGCGAATCTGAATGGTGGGTGTTGGCTGGTTGCGATTGGCTGATGTCACCATGAACCTCCGGGCGCACCTCGTGTTGATGAGGGTGAGGTGGGTGTGGTGCGCCCGGCAAGTTTAAGGCACGCATGCGGAGCGGGTCGTACCCGATCAATCAAACGGCCACGAGGTGCGGCTCTTGAGCTGAGCGGGCTTGACCTCCGCACTCGGCGCATCGTTGGGCTTGGCGCCGGGTTGGGTCTCATTGGGTTGGTCGAGATGGCGGGGTGCGCGGCGTTCGCGTGGACCTCCGCCGCGCGGGGCGGGCCGATCTTCCCGGTTCATCTGATGGTCCTTTGGGCCGCGATCTCGTGAGTTGAAGTCGCGCGGCCCATCGCCTTTGCGGGACTGCGGGGCGCGTGGCGGAGGTCCGAACCCCCGGCCTTGATCTCCATCAGTTCCGCGACGCATGCCGCGCGGGCCGTGTGGTGGCGGGCCTTGTTGATCGCGGTTGAACCCGTGCCGGCCATCGAACTCTGGCCCCTGCCCAGGCCCGCGTCCCCGACCCTGCTCGCCGCGGCCCTTGAATCCCTCACCGCGGATGCCCTGACGCGGCCCATCGAATGCGCGTGGCCCATCGAAGCGCGGGCCGCGGCCGCGAGGTCCGCCGCGCATCTCGCCGCGCGGGCCACCCTGTGCATCATTGTGCTCAGCATGAGGCCGCGCGAGAGGCCCATCGTGCGGGCCGGAGCGTGGACGATCGAACTCGCGACGGCTTTCTCCGCGGCGATCGGCCCTATTCTCAGCCCGCCCTTCAGCCCGCCCTTCAGCCCGCCCTTCAGCCCGCCCTTCAGGCCGCCCTTCGCCGCGGGCGCGACCTTCGGGGCGATCACCCTCGTGATGTGGTCGATCGTTCTGCGGCATTTCGCCACGCGGATGTGGTGGGCGTGGACCATCGGAGGGTTGAACCATGCTGATGGCCTGTGCGGATGAGCAGGCGATCAGCAGGGCGAGCGAAGTGATGGAGAGGGATCGGCGCATGGAGAGTTTCCTTTGAAGCCGGCAACGGCAGTTGCACGGTCACCACGCCAAACGCAGATGCGTGGGCTTCATTGCACGCTGAATGTTCGTGCGCGCGCTTGCCCAGATTTACAGGCGAACCACTTTCACAATCACCACCGGCTTGACGGGTACATCCTGAAGTCCTCCGTCTTCGGGGTTGGGCGCGATATCCGGGCGGTTCATGATCTTGCCACTCTTGATGATGTCCACAACTTCGAGCCCATCGACCACGCGCCCAAAGACGGCGTAGCCCGCGTTACCGGTCGTCTCTCGCGCGGTATCAAGCCGCGCGTTGTCGGCAACGTTGATGTAGAACTCGCGGGTCGCGCTGTCGGCATCCGGCTCGCGGGCCATGGCGATTGTGCCGCGTGTGTTCTTCAGCCCATTGGTCCACTCGTTGATAATCGTGGCATCGGGCAGGCCCGTATCTTTCGCGATCTTGCTGCGGTCGGTCAGGTCAGGGTTCCACCCACCGCCCTGAATCACGAATGAAGGAATGACGCGATGAAAGATCGTGCCATCGTAATGTCCCGCCGCGGCGTGCATGAGGAAGTTGCCAGTCGAGATCGGCGCCCGCGCCGCATCAAGCTCCAGGGTGATGTCGCCCTGAGAAGTCTGCATCAGCACACGCACAGGCGCGGCCCTCAACGGCAAAGGATTGCCCTTGGGCGCGGTCGAACCGGCACACCCGAAGAGGAGGGGCATTGAAACGGTGATGGAGAGAGCAAGGCGTGTGGATAGGCGCATGGACGCAGTGTACCGAGGGTGGATGCAAGGGGCGAGTGAGGCCCGTCACAACACGCATGATCGAGCGTGCCACTGGCAGGCTGCTCTGAGTCTTCCAGTGCCGGGCGCGAGGAGAATGGATAAACGCCGGCAGCCTCACGGTCGGCCGAACCTCCACCCGCCACACCAGCAGTAAGCCAAGCACACGCGAGTCTGGGTTGATCGGTGGTCACTTGCGGGCCTTGCGCTGCGGGTGCAGCGCTTACAAGAGAACGGGCCGTGGTGGTGAGCCGATGGTGACCTGGACCCTCCCCCCGACCCCCCTCCCTCTGGGACAGGGAGGTTGGATTCATCCGTCCGGGGTATCCATCAACTGCTGCAAGCGTGTGGCCAGCACGGATGAGAGTCGTGTCACCCAAGTCGGCTCGATCAGTCGGACACCGATCATGTCCATCAGGTGGACCTGATCCTTTCGGCGAAAGGCTGTGAGCTTGATGCGCACGAGGGCTTCAAGGCCGAGCACGCGGAACGAGCCCATGTCCTCGGACTCGCTCACCTCCGGGTTAGGTTCAGGCTCGCCGGGCCTCACGAGTTCACCCGCGAAGATGATATGAACCGCTTCGCGAGGCAAAGCGGCGGCGTGATCCAAAAACAGATCAAGCCCTGCCACCTCGCGATGGACGAAGCCCGCGTGTTGCAGTGCAGTCTTCGCGGCATCAAGGTCGCCGCGATGAATCATGATGGCAACATCCTGCGTGTTTCGTACGGCGGCACGGTCGATCGTGGCGACCCACGCCGCCACCGCGTGTCCACCGACAACGGCATAGGCCACACCGGCACCCTGGAGGGCCGCAGATGCACGCAGCAAGCGTTGACGCACCTGTTCCACAACATCCACCATTCACTGAAGCAGGTCGGTGGGAATGGGAAGCCCGGTAGACACACCACATCGTAGGGCTGGCCTCAAGCACGCGGTTTGGGGGTGAGGGGAACTGAAGAGCCACTGGCTGGAAGCGAGTGCTACCAAAAACCGGGGCAGCTTTGCCTCGTACAATCACGCCCTATGTCTTACACCGTGCTTGCCCGACGTTACCGCTCGACCGACTTTGATGGCGTTGTTGGTCAGGAAGCGATTTCCAATACGCTCAAGACGGCGATCGCCACCAACCGGGTGGCGCACGCCTACCTCTTTACCGGCACGCGCGGCGTGGGCAAGACCTCGATGGCCCGCATCTTTGCCAAGGCCTTGAACGCCGTCGATGAGAAGGGCGTTGAGAACCCGGAGATCGGCAAGGCGATCATGCAGGGTCGTGACACCGATGTGATCGAGATCGACGCGGCGAGCAGCAACTCGGTCGAGGAAGCGAGAACGCTGATCTCGAACGCCGCGTATCGGCCGCTGCGGGGGCGGAAGAAGATCTACATCATCGACGAAGTTCACATGCTGTCATCCGCCGCCTTCAACGCGTTGCTCAAGACGATGGAAGAGCCGCCAGAGCATGTGGTGTTCATCCTGTGTACGACCGAGACGCACAAGGTGCCAGCAACGATCCAGTCGCGTTGTCAGCGGTTTGACTTCCGCAACATCGCGACCAGCAGCATCGCCGGGCATCTGAAGAGCGTGGTGAAAGATGAGAAGTGCGAAGCTGAGCCTGAACTGCTGCACATGGTGGCGCGCCTGGGCAACGGCTCGATGCGCGATGCGCTCTCGATCATGGATCGGCTGATGGCCGCGGGTGAAAAGAAGCTGACGACCAAGCTGCTGGCGCATTTGCTCGGGTTGCCCGATCGAACACTGGTGGATGACCTGGTCACCGCTATCGCCGACGGCGATGCGGGCGCATCGTTGAAGGGGGCGGATGCCCTCTCAAAACGCGGCGTCACGCCCGATCAGTTGCTCTCAACGCTGGCCGATCGTTTCCGCGATCTGATGGTGCTCGCGGCCTGCGGCCCTAAGACGGATCTGGTGGAACTGAGCGATGAATCGCGTACACAATCGAATGTGCTCGCACAGCGGTTTGATGCCGCGGGACTGACACACATGATTGCCATCTGCGATTCGGTCGCGCGGTCAAGCAAACTATCGAGCAGTCCGCGAGCGCTGGTGGATGCGGCGATCGTGCGGCTGGCCATCAGCGAGAAGCTGGCGGATATCGCGGGGTTGCTCGCCAGTGGTGTTGGGGGGGGTGGGGGGGTGGTCGCCGGTCGGAACGGGAGAACCCCGGTAAAAAAATAGACGGGGCGCCGATCGGTGTCGCTGCCCAGCCCGTCACCAGTCCTCCTCCGCCGCGGCGCAAGGAGGAAACGACGACCGCGGCAAAGCCACCCACGATTCAACACGCCGCGCCCCCACCCGTCGTTGCCCACCCGCAGGTTCAGGTTGAGAGAAACTCGGATGCGATCGAGCCACGCGCGGCGGGTACTCCTACCGAGACTGATCCGCGCGCGGGTGTCGAAACCGCCATATGGGCCAGGATCATTCGCTCACAGAGCGCCTCGCCCATGGTGCGGACGATCCTCACGAACTCAACCCTGGTCGAGCTGAAGCCGAGTGAGGCCACGATTTTGTGCGCCCCTCGTTACGCGGTCGGCGCGCGGAGCAACCTCGCGCAGATCGCGGCGGTCTTTGAGAAGGAACTGGGGCGGAGGATTCAAGTCGTCATCCGCGAAGCTGAGGGCGGATCGGCCGGTGGTGGTGGGGTGGTCGATGGAAAGAGCGACACGGGTGATGACGCGTCGGTGGACGATCCGCTGGTGAAGCTCGCGGCGGAGCTCTTCGGAGCGCGGATCGTGGCGGTGCAGGCACGTACGATTCAGCCGGGGTGAGGTGATGTATGTGCGGATGGTCAGGCGGGAATGTCGTGCGGCGTTGAGGTGCAGGGGAAAGATCATGGGCGGACCGCCCGTGCAAGTTTGAATGGAAACACCATGTTTGATTCGCTGAAAGCGGCCGGCGCACTTGCCGGGCTGATGAAGAATAAAGAAGGCCTCAAGCAGGCGGGCGAGCGCATCAAGATTCGGCTTGCGGATTTGCGCGCTGGTGGCGGCTCGGGCGGCGGCGCGGTTAGGGCAACGGTGACGGGTGATATGAAAGTGGTCTCGGTCACGCTTGAACCGGCCGCGCTGGTCGGGCTGACTGACCCGGCGAGCAAGGCGATGGTTGAATCGCTCATTGCCGAGGCGGTGAACAACGCGCTCGATATCGCCAAGGCGATGGCGCAGCGCGAGATCGCGAAAGAAGCCGAGGCGATGGGCTTGCCGAACATGCCGGGTATGGAAGGGTTGCTCGGGCGGTGAACAACGCGCACGAGATCATCGTCCGTGGACTGGCGAATGATGATGTGCACGTGGTCATCGCGCCAGGCCCGCAGGCGGCATCAGCGTCGGTTGACCGGGCTGTTGAGCATGCGTGGGAAGAACTGCGGCAAGCCAACACGCGTCTGCACGATGGTCCGATCATGCTTGCGGATGCCACGCGGCTGGCGCGGGGCGAGCTGGTCTGCCGGCACGGATCGTACAAAGAGCTTGCGACGGCGGTCGTCCTGCGCAGAAGTGTGCGTGCGCTCGGCGTTTGCGGCGTGGTGGTGGGGCGCGATGGGCGCGGCCATGAGCATGTGTTGTTCGGGCGGCGCAGCGGCGAGACACGCGTGTATGGGGGGATGTGGGAGAACGCACCCTCGGGAACAGTCGCGCCGCCGCGTGCGGGAATGCAAAGCCTGGGGCTCGAGCAGCTATCCCATGTCCTGCGCACGGAAGGAATCGAGGAGCTGGGCCTTGAACTCGTCAGCACAAACGTGCGGGCCATAGCCACGCTGGAAGATTCGCACGCGCGCAGCGTGGATGTGGTGCTGCGCGTCGAGGTTGGCGGGGTGATTGAAAGACGGGAAACTATGTGTGCATCGGGCGCGTGCGGGCGGTGGGAGTATGTCGATGCGGCGTGGGTGGAGGTGGGAGAGATCGCGCTGTGGATGAACGGTGGTGGCTTGTCATCACCAACCGTGGCGCTGATGCGGTGGTGTGGGTGGGGTTGATCGTGCAGCGTCGGAGTGGGTTGATGTGTTCGTCGAACTCCTGTGCGCGTATCGGCACTGGTGCCGAACAAGAGGCCGATGTTACGTTGCCACCGGGCGCTTCCACCCGCCCTCCGGGTCTTTCTCAAGAGCGGTTGCCGCCTGTTTGATGCAGCGCAGGCAGACACGTTTATCTTCGTTGATCGGGCTCTCCCACTCGGGCTGCTCGCGCTCTTCCAGGCACATCGTGCAGGTCTTGTTGAGGCTCTCCTGCCCACCTTGCTCAAGAACCACGTATGCGTACGCCGCGCTGAGGCACTTGAGGCAGAGCAGACTTCCCTGGTGCCCTTCAATCATCATCTCTTCGCCATCTGGGTCCCAGATCCGCGAGCAGAAGTCGCAGGAGGATTCGATCAGTTGGCCGCTGGTGTTGGTCTTATGCATGGTCTTCTGCAGAAAGGAGGCCGAGTTGCGAAAGTTGATATGAGCTTATGCAGCCGGTGCGGAGCTTGAACTCTGCGATGGCGAGTCATTCTCGGGCAGTTGCGGCGGGCGAAAGCGGATGAGTTGATGGCTGACGAGTGATTGATAAATCGCGCACCGACCGAGCAGTTCGGCGTGTGTGCCCTGATCAACAATGCGCCCCGCATCCATCACGATGATGCGGTCGGCACCGACAACCGTCGAGAGCCGGTGCGCAACGATCAGGCACGTCCGTTGGCGCGTCTCTGATCCGACAAAGTCGGCGATCGCCTCGGAGATCTTCGCTTCACTCTCTGCATCGATCATGCTCGTGGCTTCGTCGAGGATCAGCACGTCGGGATCGCGCAGGATAGCGCGTGCGATGGCGAGCCGCTGCCGCTGTCCGCCTGAAAGCCCGCTTCCGCCCTCACCAACCTCGAAGCCATATCCGCCCGGCTTGGCAAGGATGAAGTCTTCGGCCCGTGCCCGGCGCGCGGCACTGCGCACCTGCTCATCGGTCACGCTTCCCGCGCCATAGGCAATGTTGAACGCGATGCTGCCGCGGAAAAGAACAGTCTCCTGCGTGACGACACCGATGCGGCCGCGAAGCGAGCGGATGGAAACTTCGCGGATGTCACGCGAATCCCAGAGGACGCGACCCGAGAGCATTGCGAATGGCTCGGTCGGTGCAATCGGCGTCGGGTGCGACGCGAGTGCGGAATCGGGATCAAACAAGCGTGGCACGAGCGAAAGCAGCGTCGTCTTGCCGCAACCGTTGGTGCCGACAAAGGCGACGGTCTCACCGTGCCTGATCGTGAGCGAGATGTCGCGCAAGGCCGTATGCGAGGCCCCCGGGTAGGTGAAGGTCACGTGCTCAAACGCGAGTGTGGAGGAAGCCTTGAGTGCCGGGGCCATCGGCAGCGAACGGTCGTGACCGGCTTCGGGCTCGGCCGTCAGCAGTTGTCGCAGCCGGTTTGCCGCGGCCGACGATTGCTGAACATCGTTGAAAAGCCCGACAATGGGCTTGAGCGAGGCCGCGCCGGCACCGAGCGCGGCGAAGACCATGAAGAACTTGCTGGGGTCGAGCTTGCCTTCGATGATGGCCTTGAGCGCTACCAGCGCGAACGAGCCGAGAATGAACAAGGCGAGGACTTCGATCAACGGGCTGGCGATGGCACGCGCGGTGCGGACCTTGAACTCCTGCTTCACCACGCGCTTGTTGATGCGATGAAAGCGCCCGGACTCAAAGCGTTCCGCAGCGTGGACCTTGACCACGCGAAGCCCGCTCAACGATTCCGAGGCCGCAAGGTACAGACCGGATTGTGACTCCAACGCCTTGCGGCTGGCGCGCCGGATCTTCTTCCCGATCTTGCGCAGCAGGATGAACATCGGCACCGCAATGGCGAGCGCGATCAGGGCCACGCGCCAGTCGAGATAGAGCGCGACGGTCATCGCCGCGGCCCCCTTGCTCGCTTGTGCAAGGGCCTTCGAGAGCAGGGCGTTGAACCCCGCGCCGAGGTTGGCGGTGTCGTACACGATTCGGCTGACGACATCTGATGGACCGGCCGCCGAGTCGGCTTTCATCGCGCCGGCCTCACCGCCGATCGAGGCACTGCCCAGCCCGGTCAGCACGGTCCTGAGTGGAAGGTGTACGGCTGTGCGGAAAGCGTCGCGACGAATCGCGGCGATCGTGCGCGCCACGATCGTGAGTGAGAAGTACTGGTGAAGAAAGTTGGCGGAAGCGCCGAAGAGCGTGAGCAGACCCAACCCGGCGACCAGCCAAACCACCGCGGTGAATGGGTCGGTGGGCAGAGCATCGATCCACGTTTGCGGAATGCGCAACACGCCGCCTGTTATGGAGGAAAGTTTGCCGTTCAGTCCGCCGACCATCGTCACCAGGTTTTGGACAGGCGCGCCTTGCTTGGCCGGAAGGATGCTCCTCAGAACCGGCAGCAGCCCCAGCAGGCCCACTCCAAACCCGCCCGCTGAGAGCGTGGCGAACAACATCGCCAGCGCAAGCGAGACCCGCTGTCGAACCATCCGCCGTGCAAAGTGCCAGAAGTCGCCCATGAACTGTGGCGTAGTAAAGGTTCGCGGTCGGACAAAGGCCACGCCCGAGTCGAGATTCGTCTTCCGAGCGGAAGGTCTTTGTACGGAAAACATTCAGTTGCAGGTGGGCGCGGACCGCTCGCGGGGCAATACTACTGAATGGCGGTTGTCGATTCGGTCAAACCCAAGCGGATAGCCCACGCGGTGGTCGTTGTGCCATGCTTCAACCACGGCAGGTTTGTTGCCGATGCTGTGCGGTCGGCCCTCCGGCAGGCCGACGCCCACGTGCGCGTGGTGGTGGTCAACGATGGTTCGACCGACAGCACTACCGCGGCGGCCTGTGATTGTTGCCACGATCTTGATGAAAGGAAGGCGAGTTGCGGCCCTCGGGTTCGCGTTGTTCATCAGGACAACTTGGGGCTTTCCGCGGCCCGCAACGCCGGTGTTTTGGCGGCGACGGAGATGGGCTGGCTGGGTGGGCCAACCGGTGAAGAGTGCGCCGAGTACCTGGTCTTTCTCGATGCCGACGATTTCATCGACCCGACGTTCGTCTCAACGCTCGCGCGACGGATTGCGGAAGAATCGGATGGGCCGGAGTCCGAAGGTCGCGCGCCCGTGAGCCACGCCTATTGCCAGGAGCGCTTGGTCGATAAGGCCTTTGGCATCTGGAACGTTCCCGACTGGGACCCTGAACTGCTGCTCATCACCAACCTTCATCCCATCACCGTGCTCCTTCGGGCTGAGTGGTTCGAGCGTGTTGGTGGGTTTGATGAGTCCATGCGTGACGGGTACGAGGATTGGGAGTTCTGGATACGCATCGCCGCGATGGGTGGGCGGGGCGTGCGTGTGCGTGAGCCGCTCTTCAACTGGCGGAGGCACAGTGATGTGACCATGGTCATCGAGGCCGTGGCGCGGCATGAGCAGTTGGTCGGGCAGATCATGCACAAGCACGAGACGCTCTACACCGATCATGCCATGAGCTTGCTTCGTCGCTCCAACGTGCTCCTGCGGAAGGGCGATGCCAACTGGCTTGATGAGCATCACGATGCGATTGTGCCGCGCGACCTGCGCGCGGCCAATGCCGAGCTCTGGCGCGATATCTGCCTTGTTCGCGAGGAGCGTGATCGACTCAGCGCCGAGCTTGCCGCGGCACGCGGCGTGGTTGATGGCGTGCGCGGCGAGTACGAACGCAAGCCAGTCGTCAAGGTCTCGCGCCGGTTGCACCAATGGCTTGATGCCATGGGCCCGGTCGGCCGGGTAATGAAAGGCGCGGCCAAGGCCGCGGCCCGTGTTCTCAGTTGAACGCGGGTCAAGTACGCTCTTGTCAGCTCAGGTCAGCATCGTCAGCGGAGTTATTCCACGGGGAATGCCCAGCGTGGCGAAGCCGCCGGAGGGCTGGTTGTTGCCGAGTGTAAGGTCGAAGTGACGCATCGAGGCGACGATGGGCACATCCGAGACGATCTCGATCGAGAAGAAGAAGCGGTTGTTGTCGGCGGCCTGCGCCAGCGTCGCCGCGTCAAGGTGAACATCGAGGTCGAACCGGTCGCCGGAGCTTACAACGAAGTCGCGTGCGAGCACGAAGCCGTCGGTGTAGAGGAAGCGGATGGTGATGCTCGCATCCTGCTCGGCCGCGCCGAGCGCGGTGATGTTGGGGTTGAAGACGCTCAACGTCTCGAAGAGGTCCACGTTGGCGCGGGCATCATCCATGAAGCCCTCGGCAAACTCGAAGCGCGTCGCCGCGTTGATGGCGTAGGGCGATGAGAGTTCATCTCCGAGTTCGAGGTGGGTTGAGTGGGCATAGACAGGGGCCGTGCCCGATGAATAGCGGACGCTGAACCGCTTGCCCTGCAGATCGCCGACGCTGCCGAGGTCGAAAGACGCTCGACGGCCGGGGCTGATGATGAGCGAGCCGGGCGTCACGGTGAGGTCGGGTGTGCCATCGCTGAAGGTGAAGATCAGAGTGATGATCGCCGCGGTCGAGCCGGGGTTGAGGAAGGAAATCTTCTCGGTGGTGTTCGCATCATTGCCGATGTTGGCGAGGGGCAGGATGCCGATGCTCTGGCCCGCACCGGTCAGCCCGAGCGCGGAGAACCCGAGCGTGCTGTTGGTCCCCGTGCCGTTGTCGTTGAAGTAGTGCGTGATGCTGGCGACGATGGGCTGGGTTGAGGTGATGATCGCCGAGAACTCACCCGTCGGGAGTTGGGGGATGTCCTTGATCGAGAGCCCGCCGCGGCGGAAGGCCTGGGTGTTGGCGGTGAACACAAATGGGGTCGCGCTCTGGAAGTGGAAGGTGACGGTGATCGTGGCGTCGGTATCCGAAGCGTTCGTCCAGAGCAGGAAATCGCTGATGTTTGTCCCCTTCTGGATGTTGGCGATCGTCCACGTCGTCGCGGTCTCATCGCTGAAGGCCTCGCCGGTCGCCGAGCCAAAGTCGTAGTGCGACATGTTGACCGAGAGCCGCGCGGTGGACCAAAGCTCGACCGAATAAGGCACACCACGGGCCACCAGATCGGCCGACGAGTTCGAGAAGTTGCTGATCGTGATCCCGCCGCGACGATTTGGACCGATCGAGCCGGAGTTGATGACCTTGTCGCGGTACCAGAAGTCGGGGTCGGCCGCGCTGCCGGGTGTCGGCGGGGGCTGGGTCTGCGCGACTTCCGAGCGCACGATCACCTGGTAGCTGACGTTTACAGCGTTGGGGTTGCCGATGGGAACAAACTCATTGATCGTCGAGCCGGCGAAACCTTCGGGAAAGTAATACCTGAACTGGTAGACGGCGGCAATGCTGGCGGGCTTGATGATCTCGGCATCGACGATGAGCACCAGTTCGTTGTCGGTCACACCATCCGCGTTGTTGAACGTGCTGCTGATAGGCAGCTCGTCGTAGGGTGAGCCTTGGTCGCGTGTTGAGAGGTCGTTGATGGTTTGCAACACGGCCCATGAGCGGTCATTGACCACCCGCCCGAAGACCGTGAACCCCTGATCGACGGTGTTGAGGAACGTGTTGTCGATCAGATTGAAGAAGAACTGGCTGGTGGCCGAGTTCACCTGCCCGCCCACGCGGGCCATTGCGATGGTGCGTTCCAGGTTCGAGCGGTTGATCGCATCCGGCTCGTTGGTGATCGGCGCATCGATCGGGATATCCCGCACACCGAAGGCCCCGTTGGTCCCGGGGTTCAGCCGGGCCAAGCCCCCTTGCAGCACAAAATCATCATCGAGCCGGTGGAAGAAGGTCCGGTCATAGTCCCCATCGCGCACATACTTCAGGAAGTTGGCCACGGTGATCGGCGCGGCCTCATCAAACATCTCGATATCGATGTCGCCGAAGTTGGTCTCGAACCGCACGACCGTGTGGTTGGAGTTCATCAGTGATGAGACGAGCGGGAGCGGCGCGGAGTCGAGCATCGTGCGCGGGTCGAGGGCTTCAAACTGCGTGGCCGGGTGCGAGGTGGGGATCGAAAGCGGAGTGACCCTGCCAGCCGCGCGACGCGTGGCTGTAGCCCGGCCAAATCGAATGGAAGAGCGAGAATGCGGCGTGAGCATGACCGGTGGCCTCCTGAAACGTTGCCGAAGGGGCCGCGTGCCCCGTATGTGTCCGTGAATATTCCCCCAACCCCCCAACCCCCCAACCCCCCCAACCCCAGCCAACCCCACGGGGCACTCTCCCGTCCCCGAGCCACCATCCGTATTAAGCATGTGCGGGGTTCCCCGGCCTGCTCTTTCCGCCCGCCCTCCGTCCCTTGTCCGAGCCGATCCTTCTCAGAGTGTAATCGAGGTTATCGGTAATCGCCACTCGCAACCGGACGTGCAAGGCAGGCGTCATGACCACCGAGTATAACACAAACAAAAGGATAAAGCTCTGATTCAAAAAATAAAAAAATGAGCGTATCACTCATTTAGGGGAAGAGGACGTTTGGAGCCGCCGGAGATCGGCGGAAGGGTCGCGTACAGTGGATGATCTGTGAACAGCGGTGAAGGCCAGATGATGCTGCGGGCGGCGATGATCGAATCGGCGGTGATCCCGCCGAGCGGGTGGCTGTCCAGATCGGGCGTTGAGGATCAGGATTCGCGATCGGTGAAAGTTCGACGGATCGCGGCGGTGGTCCCGTGCTTTAACCGGAAGCAGGATGCGGAGGCACTGCTGGGGGATTTTTCCAGAATCGAGTTGGGTTGGGGTGATGGTGGAAGTTTGGATGTCAGGGTGTTGCTGGTAGACAATGCCTCGACGGTTCCGCTGTCCACATTGGTTTCGCCAGTAGGTGGGGGGGTGAAGGTTCAACATCTGCGCCTCTCGACCAACACGGGAGGGAGCGGGGGGTACAACGCGGGGATGCGGCGCGTGCTTGCGCTCGATGAGGACAACGATGAGGCGCACGCGTGGCGCGACTGGGATGCGGACTACGTCTGGCTGGTGGATTCAGATGCGCGCTTCGCGCCCGAGACGCTTGCGCGTCTGGTCGAGGTGATGGAGCGCGATGAAACGATCGTGGCGGCCGGGAGTGCGATCTGCGACCCGATCACGGGTCAGGCCTTTGAGTTGGGCGGGCACATCAACCGGCGCATCGGGCATTATGAACCGATGACGATCGGGAACGTCGGGGTGCATGAACTTGTTGAATCGGATTATCTCGCGGCCTGCTGTGCGCTGGTGCGTGCCGATGCGATCCGCGACACCGGCGTCTTTCCCGATCGGTTTCTGAATGGTGATGATGTCGAGTGGTTCGTGAGAATGCGTGCGATGACCGGGGGGCGTGTGGTCGGGGTGCCGTGGTCGGTCGCGATGCACCCGAGGTTTGACCGCTTCCCGACGTGGCCACGATATTACATGACGCGGAACGCCTTTGGTCCGCTGGATGCGGTGGGCGGGGGCGCTGGGTTGCGGTTGATACGCGCGTTGCGCGAAGTGCCGCGAGCGGTGCAGCAGGACATGATGGGCCGGCGCGACCTTGCGAAGCTGCACATGGCGGGCCTGCGTCATGCGGCGCGGCACAAGACCACTGGCCCCGCTCCCGAGGGATTGATCAGCGTGGATGCGCCGCAGCCGTTTGAACGGTTGTCCGCAGTGCTTCAGGAGTTGCTGGGCATGGGCCGGCCGCGACCGACGATCGGGCGCGTGCTCACGCGGCTGATGATCAGCGATGATCAGCGGCGGCAGATCGATCTGCACATGATGAAGGCGGGTGTGGTGGTGCGTCGCTCGGGAGAGGGGGCACGGACGGCGGGGTTGGCGCGGGCCTCGTGGGGAGCGATGCGCCGGTTGGTGCGCGGTCCGGATGTCGATGTTGCGGTGGTGCCCGCGCGCGGCCGCCCGGATGCATGGTTTCTTGGTCGGCACATGATCGAGGTCACCTCGCAGGGGTTTGTGCTGAAGAGCACGCCGCGGGTGCGGACCGCGCTGCGTGCCGGCGGCACGCTGTTGGCGGGCGTGTGGCATGCGGTGCGCGTCGCGCGGCGGGGTGAGGAACCGATCGAGCCGCCGCGACTCGGGGTGATCGGGCCGACGCGATCGCTTGATGGACAGATGATGCAGGCAGATGGGGGCGAGGAAGTAGAGGGAGGGAGGCGTAGATCGGCGCGGAGCCTGAGCCTTTGCGCGGTTGTGCTCAGCCACAACCGTTCAAGAGCGCTGGAGCGCACGCTGCTTGCACTCGGTCGGAGTGGGCTGTTTGCGGTTGACCAACCCTCGGGTGATGCGGTGCTGGTGGTGGATAACGCCTCGACCGATGGCACCCGCGAGATGCTCGGGCGCAACTTCCCCACGGTACCGGTGCTTGAGCTTGAGGAGAACGTGGGGGTGGAGGCGTTTGATCGCGCGGTGGCGACGGTCGATGCGGAGGTGGTGCTGATTCTCGATGATGATGCCGCGCCCGACCCGCGGGCTTTGCGCCGGGCGATGGAGCTTCTTGCGCGCCGACCTGATCTGGCGGCGGTGACGCTGCACCCGCGGCATCCATCGACCGGCGCGAGCGAGTGGCCCGCGGCCCGGTTCATCGAGGGTTCCTCGGGGCGGACCACGGATCGATGGCCCATCATGGGGTGTGGCAACCTGGTGCGGCGTAAAGATTGGTTGCGCGCGGGCGGATATGAGAAATCGTACTTTCTCTATCGCAACGATACCGACCTTGCGTTGAAGCTGCTCGGGCAGGGACGCGGCGTGCACTTCAACCCCGCCTGGGTCGTATGGCACGATACACCCACGGGTGCCCATGCGAAGAAGAGCGTGCTGTGGCACAAACTGGCAACACGCAACTGGGTCTGGACGGCCCGCCGCCACGGTCGCGGCATGGCCCGCCCGATCGGCGCAGCCCTCGGGTGGTTCTGGGCGCACAAGCTTGCGGGGTTCAGCCTGAAGCGTCAGTTGGCGACGCTTCGCGGCGGGTGGGTGGGAGCGACACGCGCGAAGCCGCTGCTTGAGGCGGGTCCGAACGCGGGTCGGGCGTGGGAGGATTTGTTGAAGTTGATGATGCGACGGTGAGGCCTGCCGGGCCTGTCGTCGCAAAGCCGATTGCAGAACCGGCTGCGAACTTCCACCGCTTCGTGGTGAAGACGAGGCAATCACAGGATTGTCGTAGGTATTCCGAGCCAGCTCAATGGCTTGTCGGTTCTGCGGTTTGGGAGAGTTCAAATCGGATCATGCGATTGCGCAGGGTTTGACGCGATCATGCAGCCGCGGCGCGTTCTCTACCGTATCCTTTCGGCGTGCTCATCCTCTCGGTTATCCAAGGGCCTGACAAGGGCAAGAAGTACCAGCTTCCGACTAACCAGCCGCAACTGGTGGGTCGTTCGTCGGAGGCTCTGCCGATATCCGACACCACGGTCTCGCGCCGGCACGCGGAGCTGACGCCCGACGATGGCGAGTGGTACATCGGCGACCTCAACAGCCAGAACGGGACGTATGTCAATGGTGTGGCAATCACCGAGCGGACCAAGCTGCGGCTGGGCGATCAGATCCGCACGGGCGCGACACTGTTTGTTTTCGGTCGTGCCGAGCTTGAAGATGAGATCGACGTGATTCGTCTGCTCGACCCGGATCGGATCGACACGACGGTTGAGCGCACTCTGGCGAGCAACGACGATTCGGTGATTCTTGCGGAGCCTGAGCCGCGAACGGCGGCGATTCATCACTTGCAGGTGATCTATCGCCTGACCGCGCTGACCACGCACAACACGAACCGAGATGAGCTGTTGAAGGCGGTGATGGAGCTGGTCTTCTCGGAGTTCCGTCCCGAGCGCGGGTTCATCATGTTGGTGGTCTCACCGGATTCGCAGACAGGGGCAGCGGGTGGTGGAGGGGGTGGTGGGACGTATGCGAAGCCGGTGGGCGAGGGGATGCCCGATCTCATTCCTGTGGTTGTGAAGTATCAGACGCCGCCCAAAGACAAGAACGATGCCCGCATCCATGTCTCGAAGACGATCCTTCAGCACGCGATGAAGGCGGGAACGGCGGGGAGTGGGGGAGGCGATGGGGTGCTGAGCTCGAATGCGATGTCTGACCCGCGGTTTGCCAAGGGCGACAGCGTGCAGCAGTTTCATATTCGATCGGCATTGTGCTCGCCGATCGAGTTTGGCGATCGTAAGTTCGGTGCGATCTATGTTGATTCATCGATTGCGAACTACACATTTACGCCCGAGCAGCTTGCGCTGCTGAACGCGATTGGCCGGCACACGGGCCTCGCGCTCGCGAACGCCGAGGCGTACGCGAAGCGGCTCGCGAACGAACGGCTCGCGGCGATCGGCGAGACGGTCGCCATTCTTTCGCACTCGATCAAGAACATTCTGCAAGGACTTCGCGGCGGGGCCGATGTTGTTGAGATGGGGTTGAAGAAGGATGACCTGAAGGTCTCGCGCGGCGGGTGGGGAATATTGAAGCGCAACATCGACCGCATCAGCGCGTTGACGCTCAACATGCTTGCGTATGCGCGCCACCGCACGCTTGAGTTTGAGCTGACGAAGATCGGTCCGCTGCTCGAAGACTGCGCCAGCCTTCTGCAGGATCAGTGCAACGCGCGCCAGGTTGCGCTGCTGATTGATGTTGATGCGGATCTTCCGCCGGTGATGCTCGACCCCAGCCTGCTGCACCAGGCGCTGGTGAACCTGATGGCGAACGCTGTTGAAGCGGTGGAGGCCAAGACGGGCGTGGTCACGGTTCGTGCGACGTTCATCCCAGCGGTGGCCGCGCAGCGTGCGCAGCTCGCGCAGCGGCCCGCCATTCGCATTGATGTGATTGACAATGGACCGGGCATTGCGCCCGAGCGGCACAAGCAGATCTTCGAGCCGTTTCAGACCACCAAGGGCATTCGGGGCACGGGTCTTGGCCTTGCGGTGACCAAGAGCATTGTGGACCAGCACCAGGGGCGCATCTTTGTCGTCTCAAACCCGGCGATGGGCCAGAACTCCGGATCGATCTTCTCGATGATTCTGCCTGCGGACAATAAGGGACCGAGCGACCCGAGCGCGACGACGGGTGCGAAGCCGATTGCGGAGTCGCTGCGGATTTCATGAAGCGTGTCGGCGGGGGCAACACGCAGATCAGACCGGCGTACCCACATCGCCCGAGTCGTCATCGAAGGGTGCTTCTTCACGGTCAGGCCCGCCGCCATCGCGGTGGCTGGCGATGGGGCCGGTCTTCTTGCCGGGGTTGAAGGCGACGACCTCGACTTTGAATGGATCGTGAATGGGCGCGGGCGTGTAAGCACCTTTGCTGCCACTTGCTCCACGTCCGCCACCACCGCGTGAAGGTGCGGGCGCGGCGTATCCGCTGCTGAGGCCTGTTCCGCCCGAGTGGCCCGCGAAGTTGCGGAAGCGTGTGAGACGCTGGTCCCAGGTGAAGCGCACGACATCGGTAGGGCCGTTACGCTGCTTGGCGATGATCAGCTCGGCGACGTTGAGCTTGTCTTCGTTCTCGATCTCCCAGTCTTTATCGCCGACGTGGTAATAGGCCTCGCGGTGAAGGAGTGCGACGACGTCGGCATCCTGCTCGATGGAGCCTGACTCGCGCAGATCGCTCATGCGTGGGCGGTTATCGCCGCGGGCTTCTGGGCCGCGATTGAGCTGGGCCAGGCAGACGATGGGGATGTTGAGTTCACGCGCAAGGGCCTTGGTGCCGCGGCTGATGGCACCGACTTCAACCTGGCGACTTTCGCGAGCGGAGCCGGGCGCGGTCATGAGCTGGAGGTAGTCGATGAAGAGGATCTGCACACCGTGCTGTGCGACAAGCCGACGGGCGCGTGTGCGGAGTTGCAAGACGGACATGGCGGGCGTGTCATCGACGTAGATCTTGGCCTCGCTCAGTTCGTACATGGCTTCGCAGACGCGGTCGTAGTCTTCTTCGCGCAGGCGGCCGGAGCGCATGTCGTGTGAAGAGAAACCCGAGCGTGCGCTGAGCAGGCGTTGGGCGATCGCGCTCTTGGACATTTCTAGGCTGAAGAAGCCGACAGGCACACCGGTGGTGCCGGGTTTGCGTTCATTGGGCGCGCCACCAAGGGCGACCTGCTCGGCGAGGTTGAGCGCGATGGCGGTCTTGCCCATCGAGGGTCGGGCGGCGAGGATGATCATCTCACCCTTCTGCAGCCCGCTGGTCAGTTCGTCAAGATCGTGGTAGCCGGTGGCCACGCCGCTGATGCCCTTGCCCTGAAGGGCGAGGAGTCGCTGATATTCCTCTTCGACGAGCACGCTCAAAATCTGCGGATCGCTGGTCTCTTCCTGCTGGGCAATCTCGAAGATCATGCTCTCGGCCTTGTCAACGATCTCCCTGGCACCATCAGGCCCGAGGTCGCCGGCGGTGTAGGCGTCATAGACAATGCGCCCACCCGCGTCGATGAGTTTGCGCAAGCGGGCTTTGTCGGAGACAATCTTGGCGAAGTGAACGGCGCTGGCCGGACCGGGGGTCTCGGTCATCAGCCGTTGCAGGTAGGCTGGCCCGCCGACTTCCTTGAGTTGCTCGCGTTCGCGCAGCAGTTCGGCGAGCAAGACCAAATCACCCGTCTGCTTCTGGTCATAGGTCTTGACGAGGGCTTCAAAGATGACCGCGTGCGCTTCGAGAAAGAAGGCGTTCGGGCTTTTGATGATCCCGATCACTTCGTGGATGACCTGCGGTTCGAGGAGCATCGCCCCGAGGAGGGCCATCTCGGCCATCGGTGCGTGCGGCGGGGGTTTGTCGAACAGCCGATCGAGTTGCACCGGGCGCGGGCCGGAACGACCACCATCGCCGTTTCCCTGGGCGCGCGGACCGCGACTGCCTTCGTTTCCGCCGGTGCCGCCGCCAAAGAGATTGCTTCCACCGATCATCGACATAACCCCACCGTAAGCGCCTCGGGAGGGGGAAAGAGTTTCCGACAGCTTCTGCACCGCAAGTCACAAAGGGCAATATGCCCGACCCGCCGCGGATCGACGGCAGGGAGGCGGCGCGGTTTCTACGATCGGACATGACCCCCTCACCGCTTGACCAGTCGGACTCGGTTTCACTTGGTGCCGATCCGCACTTGCCTGACCCGCTGCCGGCTGATCCATTTCCACTCTTTCATCAGTGGTTTCAGGATGCCCGTGAGGGGAAGGTGCAGCCCAATCCCAATGCGTTCACGCTCGCGACGATTGACCCGGATGGCCGTCCTTCAGCGCGGGTTGTGTTGTGCAAGGGGCTCAGCCTTCCGTCGGGATACGTTGTATTTTACACCAATCGGCTCGGGCGCAAGGGGCGAGCGCTCGAGGCCAATCCTCGTGCCGCGGCGGTCTTTCACTGGGATGACCTTGATCGACAGGCCCGCATGGAGGGTCTGGTGACGCGTTCGCCGGAGGAGGAGAGCGATGCGTACTTCAACTCTCGCCCGTGGATCAGTCGGCTCGGTGCGTGGGCCAGCAACCAGAGCGAGCCTGTTGAAGGCCGCGCGGCGTTGAAGGCACAACTCGATGAAGTCTTTCGCAGGTTTGGGCTTAATCCGAACAACCCACCCGCGCGGGATGCGCAGATAACCATCCCGCGCCCGCCGCATTGGGGTGGGTATCGGTTATGGGCGGATCGTGTGGAGTTGTGGGTGGGAGGTACGGGTCGGCTGCATGATCGGGCACGATGGTCGCGTGAAGTTCGCATGGTCACGGGGCCTGCGGGGTCAACTTGTGAGGTTTCGCCCGGATGGGTGCGCTCGCGCCTTCAGCCGTAAGGAAAAGATTCTGGCTGGGCCGACCGAATCGGGGTGCCGGATTGGTCGATGAGCAGCGGTGATGTGTTTGCAGATACAGCTCCGCCTCAGCGGTCGCGCGGTTGTCGCCATTGATGGCGATGACATTGGCGATTGCACAGGGAGAACTGTGTGAGCAAGCCACGACGCGAGCTTTCGGCCGCGGAAGTCGTTGAACTGCATGGGCGATTGGAGCGGCAGCTCGACCGTATCGGTCTGGAGACTCAGCCGAAGGTGGCGGTGAGGCTGCTTGAACTGGTGCAGGACCCGAATGCGGATGTGAGGAAGTATGTCGATGTGATCAAGACCGACTGGACGCTGACGGGGCGACTGTTGCGGCTGGCGAACTCCGCATTTTATGCGCAGCGATCGCCGGTGACGACGCTCGATCGTGCGTTGGTCATCCTGGGGCTTGAGCGGACGAAGGCGGTGTCGCTGGGCTTTCATCTGAGCCGGGCGGCGAGTCTTCCCGGTGAAAGAACCATTTCGAGAACGGTGTGGGGAGAATCGGTTTTCCGTGCGGGGTTGTGCAGCGCGCTGGCACGCAAGATATGCCCTGCTCTGGCCGCGGAAGCGTTTGTCGTGGGGCTGATGCTGGATTGTGGACAGCCGCTCATGGCCCGCCTGATGGGGGAGAGCTATTGCAAACTGCGGAGTGAACAGGATTCGCCGACGAAGCTGTTTGCCTCTGAGTTTGGGATGCTCGAGTTCACGCATGTTGATCTAGCCGCGGTGCTGATGCGGCGGTGGAAGATGCCGGGCGTTCTGGCTCGTCCGATCGCCTGGCACCACGCGCTGCCGCAGTCGGGAAAGTCGGTTGATTCGAGCGCGCTGCTTCAGCGTGTGGCGTATTACGTTGGCGCGGTCCAGCTCTCGCCCTCGGGCGTTCCGGTGCAGAGCGCGCCGCTTGCTTCGATCGCCAATCGACTGTTTGAGATCGATACTTCTGATCTGGGATTGGTGATGTCGCGTGCTGTCGCGGAGTATCGCGCGACGATCGAAATGTTCACGGATCTTGCGGAATCTATCGGGAATGCCGAGGCTGTCGGCGAGGCCGTGCAGCGGCAGTTGATCGAGTTGATGGATGAGCAACTCAGTCGCGCCCTTCATGCCGAGACGAAGGGCGGAACACAGCACCTCACGGTCGCGGGCCAGAACATTGAGATTGAGCCGGGCAGGAATGGCGATGTCAACGCCGTGATCAATGGCTCAGATGGTGGACCGATCATCTCATGCACGGTCAATCCGACGCGTGACTCGGCCGATGTGCTCTGCTCACGGCTGGGTCTTGAGGAAGTCGATCCGACGGAACTTCACGCGCTGATGATCGCGGTACGGGCCATGGCGGCCTGAAACGAGATCGAGCGCGGGCCAATCCAAACAGGATATTGACAGGGCCGAGGGTTTGGACGATTTAATGTTCTGATCTCCACGATCTTGGCGCCCGATGGCCGCGTAGTGTCGCCCGTCACAGGATGGCGAATGAGGCGAGAGTCCTCGAACGTCCGAGAATTCGTTGCTGGAGGGCATCGCCGGGCACAATCCACGTTTAGACTTGCTCGGTCTTGCCGTCTTGTCGATGACCATTCCGCAGGTTCATGCCCCCGTCCATTTCTGCTCGCAAGCATTCTGTTCGTTCACCCACGCGCGACCGTCACGGTACTTGTTCTGGCCGCCGCGTCTAGCAATCAGGGTTACTCGCATGTGTGGAATCGTCGCTTATATCGGTAACAAGCCCGCGAAGAGTCTGCTGCTGGAGGGGCTCAAGAGGCTGGAGTATCGCGGGTATGACTCCGCGGGCATTGCGATCATGAACGGCAAGTTGAATGTTGCGCGTGCGGTTGGGCGTGTGAGCATGTTGGAAGAGAAGCTTGAAACGCTCGATGGGTTCGACGGGTCGCTGGGCCTATGCCATACGCGATGGGCGACGCACGGCGGCGTAACCGAGCTGAATGCCCACCCGCACAAGGATGACAAGCACGGCATCGCGCTGGTTCACAACGGAATCATCGAGAACTATTCCGCGCTGAAGACCTACCTGAAAGAGAAGGGTCACACCTTCACAAGCGAGACCGACACTGAAGTGCTGGCGATGCTCATCGGAGAGCTGTACGAAGGGTTGGGCAGTGATCTTGAAGCTGCGGTTCAGGCCGCGCTGCGCGAGGTTGATGGCGCGTACGCCATCGCGGTGATCTGCGAGAAGGAGCCGGACACGCTGGTGGTGGCGCGCAAGGGATCGCCGCTGTTTGTGGGGATCGGTGCGGAAGAATACATCGTGGCCTCCGATGCTGCGGCCATCGTTGCCCACACGACGCACGCCTTCGCCCTTGATGACTACAACGTTGTGAAGATTACGCGATCAGGTTTCCGCACGAGCACCATCCACAACGTGCCGGTCACACCGAAGATCGAGCAGCTTGAGCTTGATCTTCAACAGATCGAGCTCGGGGGTTACCCGCATTTCATGCTCAAAGAGATCTTTGAGCAGCCCCAGAGCATGCGCAACTGCATGTCGGGTCGTATTGATGCCAAGGATGGCCGCGTCACCCTGGGCGGGCTCTCAAACTTTGCCAAGGACCTCACACGCGCCAAGAAGGTGATCCTCACCGCGCAGGGCACAGCGCTGCACGCGGCCATGATTGGCCGCTACCTGATGGAAGACCTTGCCAAGGTGCAGGCCCAGACCGAGTATGCAAGCGAGTTTCGCTATCGCAACCCGATCATCGAAGATGGCACGGTGGTCGTGGCCGTGAGCCAATCGGGCGAGACTGCTGACACGATTGCCGCGTTGAACGAGGCGAAGGATCGTGGCGCGCTCGCGCTGGGTGTGGTGAATGTTGTCGGCTCATCCATCGCGCGGCAGACCGATGCGGGTGTCTACCTGCGTGTCGGCCCCGAGATCGGTGTCGCCAGCACCAAGGCGTTTCTTGGTCAGGTTGCCGTGCTCACGATGATCACGCTGTTCATGGCCCGCCGGCGCATGATGAGTGCGGATCATTGCACCGACCTGCTGCGAGAGATGGAGCAGATACCCGCGAAGATCGAGCGCATTCTCGAACAGGCCCCACGCATCAAACGTGTCACTGAGAAGTACATCGATCGCGAGAACTGGCTCTTCCTCGGTCGCGGCTACAACTATCCGACCGCGCTCGAAGGCGCGCTCAAGCTCAAGGAAATCTCGTATATCCACGCCGAGGGCATGCCCGCAGCGGAGATGAAGCACGGCCCCATCGCGCTTATCAACGAAGGCATGCCCGCGGTATTCATCGCCAACAAGGGTCGCCAATATGAGAAGGTGCTGAGCAACATCCACGAGGTTCGCGCCCGTGGCGGCCACGTCATCGCCGTGGCGACCGAGGGTGATGAACATATCGCCGATCACGTGCATGATGTGCTCTACATCCCCGAGGTTGCCGAGCCGCTCAGCCCGATGCTGGCGGTCATCCCGCTGCAACTCATGGCGTATTACGCGGCCTTGGCCCGCGGCCACGATGTGGACAAGCCGCGGAACCTGGCGAAGAGTGTGACGGTGGAGTAACATTTCAGCGTCATTGGGGATTGATTCGCAATAGGAGTCGGGCGACGTGCCCACGGTGCTTTATGAAGAAGGTTTCCGGTTCTGTTTCTACGCGGGTGAAAGTGGCGAACCCGCCCATGTTCATGTCGGCAAAGGCGGGCAAGAAGCCAAGTCGTGGTTCAGTCCGATCAGCGAAGCGAGGAATCACGGCTTCAACGCCGGAGATCGCAAGCGGATCGAACGCATCATCAAAGATCGTCAAAGCTACCTCCTCACTCAGCGGTCCGATTTCTTTTCAACGGACGCAGGATGAGGCACAGGCGGTTGCGGTTTCATTTTCATCAAACGCGATCGTCATTGATCTGGCTGACGGCCGCAAGGTCATGACGCCCCTTTTGTTTTACCCCACGCTTAAGAGTGCGTCGCGCAGCAGCAGATCTCGGTGGGAGTACCTTGGGTGGGGGTCCGGATTGGAATGGGCCGATCTCGAACTGCAACTTTCGGTGGAAAGTATTGTGCTGGGTAAGCGTGAGCACATTCCACGCGGGGGCGTTCGTGCATTCGCCAATCGTGCAGCCTCCGCGGCTGCCAAACTTGGCCTGCGAGTTTCCGTACTTCCGTGAGTCTGCCGTACTCAGCAACATCAGATTATTCAGTTGACTCCGACACAGTTGCAAACTCAACAAGGGCTGGTGATGGCCTAGCCTTGCTTGAACGCACCTGCTTGTTTCATCGTCAATCTTTGGAGTGGGACCATGTTCATCCTCCACGGCCAAAAATCCCGTGTTCGCACGCTCGGCATCGTTGCCGACGGGTGCGTGCAGTGCATGGTCATTACACCGCATATGGTTGATCGACTGGGGCTCTATCGCACCATCTACTTCATCCCGATCGGTTGCGGCAGAAATCTCGGCATCACCGCCCGCTGCACCGAGTGCGGGTCTGAGACGCTGACCGACCCGCAGTCCTATTCACGTATCCTCAAGCCCGCATTGGCCGCGCAGCTTGCGGGTGATAAGTTGATAGAGCAGACCAACCCGAATGCCTCGGCAGAACTCTCGCGACGCTTGGGTATCCGTCATCGCCTGGCGAGCGGTGAGTCGCTCCCCGAAGACCGTATCGACCACGTCATCGCGAAGGTGTTCAACGTGAACGTCGCGATCTTTCCTCGGATCATCAAAACGCACATCGATGTTTACAGCGGACTTATGTTGATCGTTTTGCTGGCCGGGCTGGTGGGCGCGGCATCTTCAAGCAGCCTGCCGGCGAGCGTGGCAATGACGGCTATCCTGGCCTGTTATTGTGTCGCGGCCATCGGCCTGATCGGCTTTCCCTGGGCCTTGCTCACCGATGTTCCGCGCTTCATCCGGCGCAGTGGTCAGTGGGACGCATTGGTCGCAAGCCTTCAGGAGACCATGCCCGACCGCGTAGAGATCGGCATTGCCTTTGAAAAGATGAAACGCATGGGTGTTCCCTGTGCTGAGCACATCAAGTGGCGCAAGCTCGCCAACGCGGTCTGGACCGTTGACGGGCAAGTGATCAAATAGTGATGCGCAGACCATCACGCGCGGCGTGTACGGGCGACCACATCGCGGCTCACGAACATCACATCACCCCAGGCAAACTGCAGGTTCTTGGCATACCGTGGGTCGTACAGTCCAAAAAACTCATATCCGCGAGGGAGCAGGTAAGCACACAAATCCGGAAATGTTGTATTCGACCCGCCACTCCCTCCCGGCCCGGCGTCGAAGCGTGTCTCGCAATGCAGCAGGTCGATCCGCTGTTCATCGATCATCCGCCCGCACCCGCGGATCGCGGGCAGTTCAAAGCCCTCGATGTCGAGTTTCAGAATCTCAACCCGCGCGATCCCCCTCGATCGGCAGAACTCCTCAATCCGCACAACCCGCGCCGTGACCATGGTCTCCGCGCTCGGGTCTCCCGGGTGTCGCGGCAGGAGCGAGTTGGCCTGCTCGAACGGCGCGATGTAGAAATCGACCGTTCCTTCCGTTTCGCCCACGGCGGCATTAACCGGCTCGATCCGGACCTCATGCGCGACGCTGGCCTTCAAGGCCTCGAACGTTGCGGGCGTTGGTTCAAATGAGAAGATATTCGCCCCGCGAAAGGCCGTCGCGTATTCCTGCGCCACGCGCCCCCGGTGTGCCCCGCAGTCCATGATGGTGCGAACATCAGCCCCGTGCATCAGGCGTTTCTGAACCATTAGCGCGTTGGCCGCATCGCGCCGGTGTGGCGACTGAAGATCCACACCGCGCAGCCGCAACCAGTGGAAGAGCGGCCGGATCACATCAAATCGCGATGATGAAAGGCTCATGGCTTGGGTCGTGCTTCGGGGCGCGACTTCACATCCTTGATCCCTTCCCAGCGGTCGTAGCCCACAAACTCAGCAACGTCCTTGTCATTCACCGTGCTGGCCGCCCACGCGCTCGCGTACATCGCGGCGAGCATCGAGCCGCCATCCCTCAGCCGCTCGGTGATCATCGCCTTGCCGGGTTCCCCTTCAAGCTCACCCGACTTGAACATCGAATACACATCGCGCACGTGGTCGTGCGACCGCTGAACATGCGTCAGCACATCCTTCCACGCATCGCCCGCATCGACCGTGCGCTCCGCCTTGAAGCCAACCTTCAGCGTCTCGTAATCGAGCTGGTGAATGATGAGAATCTCGCCATCGATAAAGGCATGAATCTTACGGTCGGTCGTGTATCCGGCAGGGTTGTCGCCGATCCATCCGTGGTGGTGCTTGGTCGTGTGGAGCGGCTGCGCGACATCGCCCACAAAGTGCGAGAGCACACCCATCTGAAACATCGCCTGCGCGCGGGCCGCTTCGAGCTGGGGCGCACGCTTCGGGTCGTTCAGCTTTTCAAGGCTTCGCGCCGTCTTGAACGCGCTCGTCAGCTTGCCGTGCGCCTCCATGATTGCGTGCGGCGCATAGCCGGGAAACTCCGAGCTCCGGCTCGGGTCCATCATCGGGTTGTACGGCTCCACATCGTCCGGGTGCTCGTGCTTGGCCACCACCATCGCACGCACGTACTCATACCGCAGCGGCGGCAGCGTCTCCAGCGTCAGCCCGAACTGCTCGAGCTTGTCAACATCCAGATAGTGATCCGGATTGTTCTCGTGCGCCAGATAGACCGGTGCCCGCACCGACCGATACCGATCCGGCTCGCACGCGTTGCTCGCGACCATCAATCGTGATGAGTCCGACTTCAGCCACTCGGGCATATCCGCTGACCGCTGAGCAAACCCGTCCATTGCCAGCAGCGTGATGGCGCGGTGGCCCTGGCAATCCCACGCCAGTGCGCTCTGGCTTATCAGAGCACCCAGTACCATCGTAACAAGTCGTGCGTTCATGCTTTGGCCTGGCCTCCTCCGGCGATCAATCATCGCCGGATCTTCTGTTCCGACCCTTACCCCACTCGCTCCGCCTTCATTTCGCGGCTCATCAGGCGTCCGATACCCTCGATCGGGTCGAGCCCTTCGTACAACGCGGCGTGTACCGCCGCGGTAATGGGCATCTCGACCTTATATTTCTTCGAGAGCTCCATCACCGCCGGTGTGGTCCCGACACCTTCAACCACATAGGGGATCGATGCGAGATAGTCGGCCAGTTTCACGCCGCGTCCGAGCGCCTCGCCGCACGATCGGTTGCGACCCTCGGGGCTGAAGCACGTCGTCGCCAGGTCACCAACACCCGACAAGCCAAAGAACGTGTCCTGCGATGCGCCCATCGCCACACCCAGCCGCGTGATCTCCGCAAGCCCGCGCGCCAACAGCGCGCTCTTGGCGTTGTAGCCCGCCTGCAATCCGTCGAGAACACCCGCCGCGATTGCGATTACGTTCTTCATCGCCCCCGCAAGCTCCACCCCCAGCACATCATCGTGCGTGTAGATTCGCAGATAGTGGGTTGAGAACATCCGCTGAATCTGGGCGGCGAACGCGGGTGTATCGGCAGCGGCAATCATCGTGGCCGGCAGGCAGCGCACCAGCTCGGGGGCGATGGTCGGTCCGCTCAGCACGCCGACGGCTCGCGGCCGCGAATCCGGGTCATCCTTGATCGCATCGGCGATGATCTGCGTCGGGCGCAGCAGGGTGTTCGCCTCAATCCCCTTCGCCACCGAGATCACACCCGTCTGCTCGGGCGGGCGGAGCTTGGCGTGCGCGGATTTGCTCCCGTCGGGCGCAAGCCTTTTCCACACCTCGCGAATAAACTGCACAGGAATCGCTGAGACGATCAGGTCGGCCTCGCGCACCGACTTGATGATGTCGGCCGTCACCCGGACCGAGTCGGGAAGCGTGAACTCCGGCAGTCGGATACTGGTGCGCGTCTGCGTAAGATCGCCCGCCTCATCGGGGCTGTGAGCCCAGAGGGTCACTTCGGTGCGCGATGAGTCCGAGGGCGGTGTCTCGCCGACAGCCTTTGAACCGCGCCCGACCCCCGCCCCCCCCGCAAGCAAACCCGCGCACACCAGGCCCATCTGGCCGATGCCCAACACCGTGACCCTGGTCACCGGCCCCGCCGGTTGCTGGGCCGCCGCGGCGACGGGTCGTTTGGATGGATGGGGCGAAGTCATGTGCGGGCAGTGTACTCCCTGCTCTACGTTCAGGCGGACAACGCGGTGAGCGCGGAGGGTTCGAAGAGAAGGAGAAGAGAAGGCATTAAGCAGTGGACAATCGGCAATAATGCTGATTGCCGCACGTTCGCAAGGGCCGCTGACCCGTCACGGGCAGTTGCATCCGCCTCCTGATGCCCATGGCCTTCGGTCAACCATTGACTTTGACGAAGAGTCTTTGGCCCGTTCTCCGGCCAAAGGTTGCCTCCAAGCGCGATGGAAATGCCCGCGCGCGATCAAGCACCCGCTCATCGCACCCTCGATTTCGGCCTTGATGCAACGGCGGCTCATCTGAACCGAGGTCACCCTTGCCGCCCCACGATATCTGGTCTATGTTCGTGCATTGATCTGCGAACTTGGCCGCGCCATCGAGCGTACCGAGTGGTTGCCGACCGAATTTCCGTCTCCTCCTCCCCGCATGATCCCCGCCTACGGCCCCGGGCCACTTTCGGCTACCATCTCGTCCGCTGCCAGTTCCTCCCTCCGGCCCCCCGCGCGTGTCCCCCTCTCTCGGAGCAACGACGCCAATGACCGCCCTCTCCTCCTCTTCGGTATCTCCCGCCGGTGACAAGCATGATCACGGGCACGACCATGACCACGATGCCGGGGGCATGGCCTGCTGCTCGCACCACAACATCAAGCTCGAGCGGTACATGCTGATCTACCTGATCGGCGGTGTGCTGCTGCTTACGAGCATGGTCGCCAAGACCCTGCTCAGCTCCGTCATTCCGCACAACGTTGCTGAACTGCCCGCGATCATCGGGGCCATTTTGCTCGGCATGCCCTTGTTCGTCTCCGCCGCGAAGGAGATCTGGAAGGGTCAACCTTCGACCTCGTCACTCTGTGCGCTCGCCATCATGGCCGCTCTCGGCATTGGTGAGTACAGCACCGCCGGGTTCCTCGCCTTTATTCTGCTTATAGCCGATTCGTTTGTCCGTCAACGCGCGTGGGGCGCGGAGCGGGCCATTCAGGATCTTGTCGAACGCACGCCCGATGCCGCCCGCGCCCTGCGCGACGGGCGCGAGGTCGAGGTCTCACTGAGCGAGGTCAAGATCGGTGATGTCATCCGCGTCCGTCCCGGCGAAAACCTGCCGGTCGATGGTGTGGTGGTGAGCGGTAAATCGGCCATTGATCAGGCCGCGCTCACGGGCGAGGCGATCCCGCACGAGGTGCAGCCGGGCGAGGCGGTCTACGCCGGCACGACCAACGTCTCGAGCCTCATCGATATCCGCGCCACGCAGGTCGGGCAGGATACGACAATCGGCAAGGTCGGGCAGCTAATCCGCGAGGCCGAGCAGAGCCGCACACCGCGCCAGCTCATGGTCGAGCAGGTTGCACGCTTCTTTGTACCGGTCACGCTCAGCGTGGCCTTCGCGGTCTGGATGATGACCGGCAGCATCGAGCGCGCCATCACGGTGCTGGTCGTCGCCTGCCCGAGCGCGCTCCTCTTGGCCTCACCCCTGGCGATGGTCGCGGCCTTCGCCGCCGCCGCGCGACTCGGCATCCTGATCAAGCGCACCAACTATCTTGAAGAGGCCGCGGTGATCGACACCGTGGTGATGGATAAGACCGGAACCATCACGACCGGCAAGTTCGCCGTCTCGCGCCTGGTTCCCGCCGTGGGTGTCGAAGGTGCCGAGCTGCTTCAGGCCGCTGTCAACGGTGAGCAGCACAGCAACCATCCGCTCGCCAAATCGATCCTCACCACCGCCGCCGCGGCCCGGATTCAGCCCGATGGCAGCGCGGACTACGAAGAACTGCACGGACGCGGCATCAAGGCCCGCACCAGCATGGGCGAAGTCTGTGTCGGCCGCGCTTCGTGGCTCATCGAGACTTTCCCCGCCATCAGGGATGCGATCTCCGCGACCGATGCCCGCATTGAAGGCATGAGCGGTGTTCACGTCGTGCGCGATGGGCGCTACCTCGGTGTCGTCGGACTCGAAGACCGCATCCGCCCCAACGCCAAGGGTGTGGTGACCCGTCTACGCGAGCTGGGTGTGCGGCAGATCGATATTCTTACGGGCGATCGCCTGAGCGTGGCTGAGCGCGTCGCGCGCGCGGTTGGGGTCGATCAGGTCGAGGCCGAGTGCCACCCCGAAGAGAAGCACAACCAGATCAAGGACCTTGTGCAGAGCGGCCGCCGCGTGCTCATGATAGGTGATGGCATCAACGATGGCCCCTCGCTCGCCGCGGCCGATATCGGCGTCGCGATGGGTCTGGGCGGCAGCGATATCGCGGCCAACTCCGCCGGTGTCGCGTTGATGAACGATGACCTGTCACGAATCCCCTTCCTGATCGAGCTCTCACGCCGCACCCGCGCCATCGTGGCCCAGAACATCGCCGCAAGCATCTTTATCGCGATCATCGGTCTGGTTGTCGCGGCGACCGGCTTCCTGCCGATCCTCGGCGCGGCCGTTTACCACGTCATCGGCGATGTCTTCGTCATCGGCAACTCGTTCAGGCTCTTCCGCTTCGGCGAAGCCTTCAACGAAACCCAGAAGGCCCTCGTCGATCAGACCGCCGAATCCGCCGTGCGCAAGCCCCGAGCCGCCAGCATCAACCTCCGCACCGCAGCGGCCTGAAGTGGCATTGGAATCCGTGGCATCGGCATACCCGCCGATGTGTCTTCTGGTTCACTTTTCTCTGCACCTTCCCGACCTGTACCGCGTGCCGAATGTGCGCTAAATCTCAATCTCTCCCCGCGCCACCCGAATCTGCACCAGTGAGTGCTTCTTCCCTTGGTCGATTCCCGGGCAGACCTTCTTTGCTCGCTCCCAGGTTGCCCGGCTCTTAATCACGCTCGACCAGAACGGCCACGTTCGGCACTGCTTGGGCCGATCTTCGTACACGCCGCAGACCGCCTTACCGGGAATCTTCTCGCGATCGAGGAAGACGCAATCAAGCCCACCCGCCGAGGTCTTCTCGGTCAGCGATCGACCCTCGCTGGTTGTGTGTGTATACGTCTTGAGAAACGCCGCGACCGACAGCTTGAGCCGCGCGGCCAGCGCGCTGGCCTCCTCATCACTCACCAGCACGTACCCCTCCGGCCCTGAGCAGCAGTTGCCGCACATGGTGCAGCCAAACCGCAGGCCAGTCCCATCGCGCCCATGCTCCGCATCCGGACGCGCAAACCACTCGACCTCCACACGCTCGGCCATGCTCGATTCACCTCGTGACATCACCCAGTTCCCATCCCGCGCACTCTTCACACAACCTTCATCACCACCAGCGTCTGATCATCATCCCGTGTCATGCGCCCGTTGAACCTGTGCAGCGCGCTGTGAATCGCGTTCACCACCGCATCAGGCTCGCCCGCGCCACCCTCTGCTGAGCGGATCGCCGCATCCAGCCCATCTTCACCAAACATCTCACGACGATCGTTGAAGGTCTCGGAGATGCCATCGGTGTAATACACAAGTGTCTGGCCCGAGGTCAGCACCACGTGGTTCGTCGGAATCTCCATCTCTTCGGTGATGCCCAGCGGCAACGTCGATTCACCCGCGAGCGGCGCGACCCGACCGGTCGCCGCGTTCCACACCCGCGGCGGCGGATGCCCCGCGTTGGAATAGACCAGTTCTTTGGTTTTCGAGTCGTACAGGCCGAGAAAGGCCGTTGCGAACGAGCCATCCATCCGCGCCGACACCAGTTGACGATTGGCAAACCGCATGACGTTCGCAGGGTCGGCGGTCGAAGAATCGCCGGGATAGGCATGGATCATGGCGTGCAACATCGCCATCACCGTCGCCGCGCCCGGTCCATGGCCTGAAACATCCGCGATGACGATTCCCAGCCGCCCATCCGGAAGCTCGAAGAAGTCGTAATAATCGCCGCCCGCCTGATCACTCGTCAGATAGCTTGTGGCAAAGGTCAGCCCGGGAACAACCGGCAGTTGCTGCGGCAGCAGGCTCTGCTGCACACGAGCCACTTCCGCAAACTGCTGCTTCAACCGCTCGTTGAGCTTGTTGATCTGATCCAGCGAGACCAGGTTCTTGGTCATCGCGCCAAACAGATTGGCCGTAAGCAGGTTCTGTTCCAGCTCCTCCATTGTGAACCCGCGCGGATCACGCCTGAACTGCAGCGTCCAGTTCAACACCTTTCCCCCATCAAGCAGCGGCAGGGCGAGGCATGATTTCATATCCGCCAAAAAGTCACCGACCACCGGGTCGCTCCCCACATCAAGGTCAAAGAGCATCTGCGGCTCGGGGTTGGCGATCAGGTCACCGATAAACCCGCCGCTGAAGATCGGGAGCTTTCCCCAGTTCTTCCATGGGTCCACAATCTGATGCTTGACGTTCCCGCCATCCAGATCCATCTGCGCGCGACGCGTGATCTTGTATTGGCCTACGGACAAATTGCGAACACTCACCGCAACCACCGCATCCACCGGCCTGAGCTTGCCGATCCGCTGCGCGTACGCCTGCACCGCCTGTTCGGGCTCGGTTGCGCGGCTGACTTCCTCCAGCATTTCCATCAGGATGGCCAGCCGCACGCTTTGTCGGGTATCAAGCACTTGCACGGTCGATGGTAGCATCGGCATCCATGCCCATGTTCAAGTCGATTCGCGATCCCCCACGTTTCGCCTCCCCCCTTGCCGGCCAATCAGCGCAGGTTTCCCGGTTCAGCCCCCATCGTGTATAAGTTTGATTGTCAGCACCCTCACGTCAACAGCCCCAGGTCTTTGCACGCGCTGGTACACCGGTTCGTCCCTCCTATCCGCCTCTCACCGGGCTTCCCATCGGCCGACTCCCTCGCGAACACCATGGAAAAATGGCTCCCCGTCATCGACCGTCGCGGCCGCGTTCACCCGGAATACCAGGTCTCCGACCGTGGCCGCATTCGCACGTTCCTTGTCCCCGGCCGTTCGCAACTGACACCCAAGCCACGGCTCAAGGCCATCTTCCCTGACAAAGGTGGCTTTATCAACGTCAGCCTCCGCATACGCGGCGGGGGAACCTACGTTCACCTCGTGCATCAACTGGTGGCCCTTGCCTTTCTTGGTCGGCGGTCATCGCGCAACCACGTTGTGATCCACATCAACCACGACCGCACAGACAACCGTCTGAAAAATCTTCGCTGGGTCACCCGTGCGGCCGCGTCGCAGCACTCGATGGCCATCAAGCCCCGGCGCGGCATCCACGTCAGATTCACGCCCACCAAAGTTCGCGGCATCCGAAAATCACGCAAGACCATCAAGCAACTCGCCGAGCTTCACGGTGTGACCGTCCAATCCATCCACGCCATCATCAAGCGGAAAACATGGAAAGATGTTGAGTAGGTGCCGCGCTGAAAACGTTAAGCATTTCAAAGCGCGATGGATGAGCCGCGCTTCTCATCATCGCTCGCAACTCATCACACTCGCCTGACCAGTTTCATGCACGTTTCATCTCAGACCTCATGCTTGCTTGTTGGGGATTGATAATCCCATCAAAATACGTACGGATATGGCGTTCGTGCAAGCACTTATGTGCAACCCCATGGTTCCGCAAAAAGGCTCAGAACTCCGTGTGCTATCGTTAAACAGGCCTGACTCGCGGACATGAGCGGGGTGTGTCGCGGGGTGTGTAGCGGGGTGTGTAGCGGGGTGTGTCGGGATATCGTTGTGGTTTCCAGTTGAGACCTGCCGGCGGGACTGCACCGGGTAAGGAGCAGTCATGCGCGACCTAAGAAATGCCGTCGATGGGCTGCGCGTCACGCTCTCGAGCATCGGCGATGGTGTAGCTACCACCGATGAGCGCGGACATGTCACGATGCTCAACCCGGTAGCGCAGACTTTGACGGGCTGGACCGAGCAGGAAGCGATCGGGCGAAACCTCAAGGAAGTTTTCCACATCGTCAATCACGAGACGCGCGACGAGGTCGAGAATCCCGCGCTGCGCTGTTTGACCGAAGGTGTGATCGTGGGCCTGGCCAACCACACCCTCCTGATCTCAAAGGATGGAACCGAGCGACCAATTGATGACAGTGCTGCCCCCATCCGCAACGAGAAGGGCGAGATCGCCGGTGCCGTCCTGGTCTTCCGCGATATCACCGAGCGATACCGTCAGGAACGATTGATCAAAGATGCGATGGACTACGCATCCAACATCCTTGAAACTCAGCGTGAACCCTTCCTCGTCCTGAGCGGCGACCTGCGCATAGTGAGCGCCAACCTCGCCTTCTATCAAACCTTTGGTGTCGAGCGAGCCGCGACCGAGGGTCGTTATGTCTACGAACTCGGCGATGGTCAGTGGAACATCCCGCGGCTGCGCATCCTGCTCGAAGAAGTCCTGCCGCGCGACAATGTCTTCGAGGGCTTCGAGGTCGATCACGAGTTCGAGGGTATCGGCCGCAAGACCATGCTCCTCAACGCCCGCCGCGTGCGCAGGCCGGGGAACCACTCCGAGCTGATCCTGCTGGCCATCGAAGATATCACCGATCGCCGCGCCGTCGAGCTCGCTCTTCGCGCCAAGGAAGAACGGTACGGCACTCTTTTCAACTCGATCGATGAGGGATTTGCCATCATCGAGTTGGTGTACGATGCAAGCGGCAAAGCCTTTGATTACCGCTTTATCGAGGTCAACCCCGCCTTCGCCAAGCAATCGGGAATTCCCGATGCCGTCGGCAAGCGCATCCTCGAACTCGTGCCCGCGATCGAGCCGATCTGGGTCGAGACCTACGCACGCGTCGTCGCCACGGGCGAGCCGATCAGGATCGAGCTCCTCGTCAAAGAGTTGGACAACAGCTGGTTCGACATTTACGCGGCCCGCGTCGGTGGCCCAGAAACCCGAAGAGTCGCCGTCCTCTTCACCAATACCACCGAGCGGAATCGCTCTGAGCATCGTGTGCAGGTTTCTGAAGTCCGCTACCGCCGCCTCTTCGAGTCCGCGAAGGATGGCATCCTGATTCTCGATGCCCTTTCGGGCCAGGTCATCGATGCCAACGCCTTCATGGCCTCACTCGTTGGCCTGACCAGCGACAAACTTATCGGCAAGGAGCTTTACGAAATCGGCATGTTCGCCGATGTCGAAGCGAACAAGGAAGCTTTCCGCGAACTTCAGAGCACGGGGTACATCCGTTACGAACATCTCCCCGTGCGCAACCAGCTCGGCAAGAAGGTCCAGGTCGAGTTTGTTGCCAACGTCTACCACGAGGGCGACCAACTGGTCGCCCAGTGCAACGTGCGCGATATTTCCGAGCGCGTAAGAATGGAGACCAAGATCGCCGAGCAGGCTAGGGCCATGGCCGATGAGTCTCAACGCAAAGATGAGTTCCTCGCCATGCTCAGCCACGAGCTGCGCAGCCCCCTCGCCCCGATCCGCTCCGCGGTCTACCTGCTCAAGATGCACGAACGCGGCAACGACAACCCTGTTCAGCAGCAGGCCCGCGAGATCATTGAGCGGCAGGTGGGCCACCTCACCAATCTCGTAAACGATCTTCTGGAAGTCGCGCGTCTGGTCAGCGGGCGCATCCGCCTTGATCTGCGGACGCTCGACCTCAACCAGGTTGTGAGGCGCGCGGTCGAGTCCGTCACGCCTCTCATGGTGCAGCACAAGCACACGCTTAAACTGCACCTGTGCGATGAGGGAACCGGCGGGGGTGTCTGGGTTAACGCCGATGCCACGCGCTTGGAAGAAGTCTTCCTCAACATCCTCACCAACGCCGCCAAGTACACGCCCGACGGCGGGCTCATCGAGGTTCGTTGCGAGCAACCTAAGGATGCATCCCATGCACGTGTGCGCGTCATCGACAACGGTGTCGGTATCGACAAGGAACTCCTTCCCCACATCTTCGATCTCTTCACACAAGCGGATCGTTCTCTTGATCGGTCGCAAGGCGGGCTGGGCATCGGCCTCTCGCTGGCCCACCGATTGGTGAATCTGCACGGCGGCACGCTCGACGCGAACAGCCCACCCAAAGATGCAACTTCAGGCTCTGAGTTCATCGTGAGTCTCCGGCTTGCTCTCCCGCCGCAACCGATGGAGCCACCAACTACCTTTGCGCTCCCCGCCCAGCGTATCGACGGCACCCGCGTCCTCGTGGTGGATGACAACATCGATCTGGTCTTGATGCTCACGAGCACGCTGCGGCAGAAAGGCTTTGCCGTTCAAAGTGCGTACAACGGAATCGACGGTTTAAAAGTCGCTCTCCAATGGCGGGCCGATGTGGTCTTGCTTGATATTGGGCTTCCCGGCCTCAACGGCTATGAAGTGGCTCGACAACTCCGCACCTCGTCCGTGCTCGGATTCGCAGGTGAAAGCATGCGGCTGATCGCCCTCACCGGGTATGGACGTGAGACCGACGTTGCGCTGGCCAAGGAAGCGGGCTTTGATGCCCACCTGACCAAACCCGCAAATTTTGACGAACTTCTGCTGCTGATGGAGGCGCCAATGGTCTAAACTGTGGACATCTTCCATGGATGCGGTTCACCCAAACACCCCCACCACGCCCGCTGTTCAGCGCCCTGAAGGTGCGATGCTCGCCCACGCGCTGGGCAATGCTGTCGCTGTTCTGCTCTTCGAGCTGGAGAATCTCGAGCGTCATCACTTCAATGAAGAGAAGTTCAAGGAAGCCTACGACTCGATGAGCGAAGAGCTTGCCTTGCTGCGAGATCTCGTGGTGCAGGCCGCCCGTCTGTTGCAAGCCCATTCCTACATTCTTAAGTCTCAACCGCTCATAGCGTCGCTCCCCGATGTTTCAAGCGCACTCACCCCTGCTCCGCCGATCGCGCCCGCAGACTCGTCTCCTCGGATTCAGACGCCTATACGGGTGATCTGCGTCGATGATAACGTGGACATCACCGCCGGGCTCCGCCTCATCATCGATGCCCAGATCGATATGCACTGCGAAGCTTGTCTCGCAACGGCCGACAATCTCGAGTCCGCTGTTCGCGAAGCGACCGCTGGCCGCCCCGATGGGCCACCCCTGATTGTGCTTCTTGATGCCACCATGCCCGGGAAGGATCCTCTTCTCGTAACCAAGCAGCTCAAGACCCACTACGCAAACACCCACGTGATCATTTACAGTGGCTACGACGATCAGGCGTTCATCCTTCGGACCGCCGCCGCCGGGGCGTGCGGCGCGATCTCGAAGAACGATGATCCCACCACCATCCTACGAGTGATTCGCGAAGTGGCCGCTGGCAAGACCTCATGGCCCGCCAACTGCACATGTGGCTGATCGGGTCGCTGCGACGCTCGACATCCTTCACTCCATCGCTTGCCGTCGATTGTCCTTTGCCTGCACGCCTACCGCCTTGGGTTTCTCAGGCTCGGTGGCTTCCGCACCGGTGGTTTCGGGGGAAACGGTCCACCGGGCATGGAAGGCGTGGCGACCCCTGTTATGCCCGCGGGCCTGACCTGATCGCCCTTGCGTGGATCGACCTCGTGCTCGCTCGCGCTCTCCGCCGCATCGCTACCCGGATCAGCCACGGTCCACTCACCATCGTGTGATTTCACCGTGACCTCCGCCCCATGCGTCTGCGAAACCATCGGCGCACCCTCAGATTCTACCGTTCTTCGCGGCTCCGTCGCGCCCGGCAGCGGCTTGGCAAAGACCATTCTGCCCGCCGCGGTTTGCAGCGTGCTGGTCACCAGCACCTGCGATTCGCTCCCGATCAACATCGCTCCGTGTTCAACCACCACCATCGTGCCGTCATCGAGATACCCTACACCCTGCCCCGCCTGCTCGCCACCCTTGACAACCTTCAGCACGATCTGCTCACCGGGAATCAGTGCCGGCTTGCACGCCGCGGCGATCTCGTGCATGTTCAGCACCATCACACCCTGAATCTGCGCCACCCGCGTCAACCCCAGATCGGTGGTGACCAATCGACCGGTCAAGCGCTGTGTAAGTTCGACCAGCATCTGATCGACCGCCATCGACGCCACCGGCGTGTCGTCGATCGTGACATCGATCGTTCCCTGCCGCTGAAGCCTGGTCACCACTTCAAGCCCGCGCCGGCCGCGGGCACGCTTCAGCTTGTCCGATGAATCCGCAAGAGCCTGCAGTTCCGCCACCACAAACCGAGGAATGATCAGCGGCGCTTGAATAAGCCCCGTCGCGCCCAGATCCGCAACCCTTGCGTCGATCAGCGCTGAGGTGTCGAGTACCAGCGGCTTGGTGCCGCGAATCTGCTTGGAAAACTCAACATACGGAATCACGAGGCGAAAGTCATCCTGCGTTTGCAGCACGGTGGTGATGCCCAGATAGCAGAGGGCGATTCCGAGCAGCGGCTTGATGAGCAGGATCAACGGTCTGATCGCCAGCAGCGCGCGTTCGGGCAGCCACACCTGTAGCGCAAGCTCAATCACCGCGCTGATGGCCACCGTCGCCAGCACACCGGCCAGCAGTCCAAAGAGCACCCCCGAGATGCTCGATATCTTTTTGTTGGGAGTCGCCAGATCGATCAACACCACGATCCCGAAAAGCCCCACCGCAATCGCAACAGGCACCCACCAGGGAATCTCGATCTCCGCGGCGATGCTCGCCGCCGGGGTCTGCGAACCCCCGGTCCGATTGGCCGGCGCGGTCGTCTGCGTCGGTCGTGTGGCCGCCGTGAATCCCGGCTGATCTCCCCCCCGATCACTGGCGCGCTGAATGACCGTCACGAGGGCCACGGTGGTGATGACAATGAAAAAAGCCATCCGCACAAGACGGACAATGAACCGTCTTTGCTTCTCCGAGCTTTCCAATGGATGGTCCGGGCGCTGGTTCATGTTGAGAGTTTAGTAAGCGAGGTGGTGAGCACTCGGTCCTATCCAGCGTACATTGTCCGCACAATTGATCCAGAAGCCCTACCAATCGAATTGTCCACAAATGTGGTCTTTGTTCGCACCTTTGGCCCGCCGATCCACCTACCATCCCTTTCCCGCTCGTCGCCCTGGTTGACGGCCGGGCCCGGTGCACGGGTGGCCCGTGAATCTGGTCAGGGCCTGACCGCAGCAGCCATAAGCGGCCGTCATCCGGTGCCGCCGGTGTCCTGGCCGTCTACCAGCGCGATGGGTGGGGGTTGCGGATGGGGGGAGTGGGGAGTCATGGGTGAACGCGTTGCCGCTTGTCCACCGCGTTGTTCCCGGTTATGCCCCAGAAGCGATCTCCCCAAAGCTCCCGTTCGAGTGTCGCCCGCGGGTGCATGCGGTCTATGTGCCCATCGAGAAAGGCAAAGTTGGCCAGGCCTCCGTCTCGCCGCGTGCGCTGCGGGTGGCGGCGGCCGACGGCGTTGATCGACGTAATCGCGTTGGATGTAATAACATTGACCGTACCAAAGTACGTATAGATGGTCTTGAGTTGAGAAAGATCAAAGACCGAGTTGTTCGTCGGGTAAAAGAAGCGCGGTTCATCACCCAGCGTCGGTTCATTGAACAGGTTCATGGGACCGGTGGAGCCACCGATGAAAGGCATGATGGGGCGGTAGCTCCGCGAGGCGATGTCAAACTCACCGATCGCGCGCCAACCGACGGTCTGGTCATCATAAAACTCGGTGGCGAGGATGACGCGCTCCGGCTGATTCACCTCAGCGATATCAACCAGTCTGGCCTTGCGTCGAAAGTGGTCCATCATCGTGCCCGGCGGCATGAGCGCGCCATTCACCGTGTAGGCCATACGCGGCGGCTGCCAGTCGGATAGACCCGTAGACCGCTGCTGCCAGGGTTCGGCGAACCCGAGCTGTGGGCGGCGCGCCGGTGCGCCACCATCCGGCGCGGCGGGACACATGAAGGCTTCGGGCTGCACATCGTCTGTACCGATGTCGCCGGTGACCATGCGGGTCCAATGAATGTAGGGTTCCGAGTCGATGTCTCCGGGCTGTCTGAGCGCCCACGCAGGCAACGCGCTCGCGGTATCGGCCGCGATATACGCGGGCGGCATACGCCCTCGATGATCGTTTGAATACACGGCAATGGCCTGCGCCAGCGAGCGGGTGTTGGCCGCGCACTTCAGCGTGCGGGAATTCTCACGCGCACCGCTAAGAGAGGGAAGGATCAAGGCGATGAGTATGGCGATGATCGCGATCGTGACGAGCAGTTCGACCATCGTGAATGCGCGAGGAAGTGAGGCTGAACGACGTGATGCCGACATGGCTCCGACCCTCCGCGGTGGTTCCGCCGATCGTGCGAGCACCGCGCAACTTGTGGCGCGTGTCCGTAAAGGAATGTCGGCGATTGAGTTAAACTTCTGTGAACAATTTTGATGAATGTCGCAACACCGCGCATTGCGGGTGAGCGCACGGTGAAAAGAAACCGTTGGCAAACGGCAGATTCATTGCCGGAAAGCATCGTGTGCAACGCATCGGACCACGGTTCGGGCACGCTCGAAAATGAGGTGTGCTCGTCCGCCGTGTACGAAGCGCGTACATCCAGGGTACGCTGGAGTTAAGAGTGAGCGGGCCTCTGGCATTTGCAAGGCGCGCGCATATTAAGGTGAGAAAAATCGTGTCCAACGCACCAACATAAGACCCGACAACATGCGTCACTCGGCATGTTCAGCACGGACGCCTCCGACCCGCGGTCGTATGCACCAGCCAGCAACGAGCGTGCTCATCCCTCTGGTTTCACGCTGGCAGGTCAACCAGCATCACCAAGCGCGTCCCCATCACCGGATACTCGACGCTCAGCCGATGCAGCTCATACCCCGCCGGGTCCCACCCCAGCCGATCAAAGACCCGTTTCATGGCGCCGACATACTCAGGCGCATCGGCGATCGGCGCGGCATCAAGGCCAAACCCCAGCCGCTCGGCACTCTCCGGCAACGGAAGCTGGTACCAACTCGTTGGCGGTTCCGAGTTCGACTCACCATTGATTGCGCTCACGCTCATCGCATACGGGCGAAAGTCGCCGAACGTGCTGCGCGGTGCCCACAGATCAATCACACCCAACTCCAGCGGCTGCCTGATCGAGAGGTACAGCGCGTTCATCGTGTTCACGTCTTCACGTTTCAAACAACCACCCAACCCTCTGCGGATATCAGCGGTATACACCGTCAGGGCCGAGGCTAGCCCAACACCCCGGTCCACAAACTCATAATCAATGTTCCCACCCCTTGATGTGACGGCCCTCACCTCCGGAAGCGGGTTGGTGCAGAAGTCGCGCAGCAGCGGCACGCCTCCCATCACGCCTTCGGGCTCAACAGCCTCAACCCGCGCCACGCGCGGTCCCGGCAAGTCGGTGTTGCTCTCAACCGTGCGTGATAGCCCGAGCAAACCATTCGTGCGTACACGACGCATCCCCGCGTGTGCACGTAACGTGGCATAATCGGCCAGCCCTCCCCCGACAGGGGTAATGATGCCCGACAAGATTCGTGCCCGCGTCTGCGTCCCCCATGTGTAACTTGTGCAGCGATACGCCGCACGCCGCGCCGCTCGCAGATCCGCCGCAGGTTCAACCGCTTCGGCAATACTGCGCAGCATCACCTCAAGCGATTGCCGATCACCCGCGTGCGCATCGACCAGCGATCGGAATCGCGCCACCGATCGACGAACCGCCTCCAACCGAACCTCATCGACTCCGTGCTCGCTCGCCGCGGAGAGGAAGATGTCAATCCCCTCGCCCCCGGGAATGTGCTGAACATCCGACATCGGGTCTCGACCATACGCAATGCGCATGATCCGCCAAGCCAGCGTCTTGTGCAGGCCCAACCCCTTCTCAAGGTCTCGCGGGCGCACCGTCGGCATGTCCAAATGATCAAGCACCCCACGAAACGCATCGCGAAGATGCGTAAGGACATCCTGCGCCTGAACTTCGAGCATTCCGGGAGCAGGTCTTTGGGGCGGCAGACTCGCGACGGATTCGTTGGAAAGCACGGGCATACCTACACGGTACACGAAATGCGGTCGATTAGTCGCGCCGGCAAATGATTTTGGGAAAGTTTCCCAAAATCATTTGCAAGACTACTCCAAGCGCGGTACATTTCGTTTCGGGCCATGTCCCAAAGTCCGCATTTCGCACGTTTTCAAACGACCGCCCGCAGCGTGTTCCTCTTCGAGTCTAGCGAACACCATGCGAACCTCCACCCACCCGAACCGGCCCGCCCGTTCAACCTTAAGGATCCACTCAATGACCAAGCCCCTCGCTCGATCCAAAACACTGCTCTCCGCAGTCGCAGCGTGTTGCCTCGGCTGTTCGGTTGCCGATGCCCAGTTGGTTTCTGACTGCACGGTCGCGCCCAACGTGGGCGTTGGCACATACACCTTCGACACCACCGACACGTTTCAGGATCCGCTCTTGCCGATGGGTTGCGGCGGATTCGTCCTCTTCAATCAATACATCCGGTTCGTTCCCCCCGTGCCGGGTACGTACTTCGTCTCCTTCTCGACGCTTTCGAGCGATGCTCGACTCAGTTCGTTCAACGCCTGTCCGACTGAGTTCTTCGAGTCGTCTCTCGACTGTGTTTCAACAGAGTCGTGCGGCGTCTCTGGTGCTGTGCTTCGCGTGAACGGTCCGACGTTGCTGGTGGTTTCGGGCGTTGGCATCACGCCCGCGATTGGTGCCATCACCATCGCCGCCGCGCCAGCACCTGCCCCATTCGATGGCGATGTTTGCGAGCGCGCCCGTCCCGCGACGCTCGGGACCAATGCCTTTGACACCTCGAACTCTTCCGAGAACAACTTTGTCTTTTATGACCTGAACGCTCAGGACCAGTGGTACGTTTTCACGCCGGCGGTCTCCGGGAACCTTGTCGCGGCGCTCTGCAATCCCGGCAGCAGCCTTCAACTCTACTCGGGCTGCACAGAGCTCCAAGTCATTGATGACCTTACTTGCACCACCGCCACTTACGCAGCAGCCGGAGTTCCGATCTATGCGCGGGTCATCGGTCTCTGCAACACCTCGGGCGATTTCACCCTGACGTTGACGCCCTCGTCACGGCCTGCCAACGACATCTGCGGCAGCGCACTCGCAGTGTCGCTCGGTGTCACGCAGTATGACAACACCTTCGCCGCGACGGATGGGTCTGACCCCTGCCCCGGCGGGTTTGGCGCGGCGGGCAAAGAGCTTTACTTCGCGTTCACACCCGCCATTACCTCGCAGTATCTGCTCACGAGCCTTGGTGAGATCACCATCCCCTCGCCAACCGGCTTGATGGAGTACCCAGGCTTCGTCGTGTACGACAGCTGCAATGGCATTCCTCTGGCGTGCGTCTCGACCGGTTTCCAGACCATCGATACGCGCGTCTTCCTCACGGCGGGTTTGACGTATTACATTCAGGTCGGCGGACTCGGCCTGTTCGACCTTCCGCCCTACCGAACCCATTCACGCGGCGCGGGCGCATTCACGCTTTCGCGCATTGTGGTCCCCACCAACGATCAATGTGCCAACGCTGCCGCGGTCGGTGAAGGGACGTTCAGCTTCAACATTCTCGGCGCGACGAACGATGGTCTTGGCAACTGTGCGGCACAAGGCACATCCATCGGCGACTTCCCCGACGTGTGGTACCTGTACACACCCACGGTCACGGGCAACATCGAGATCGGCACCGTCCCCGGCACCAATGGCCAGCTCAACGGTCAGAGCTCCGAACTTTCGGTTCGCAATGGCTGCTCGGGCGGCGATCTGCGTGTTGCATACGTGGCCAACGACGACTTTGGCCTCAACTATGCCCGCCTGCCCTACACCGTCGCGACTGGCCAGCCAGTCCTGATCCGTATCGCATCAAGTTTCCCCGATTCCGTTAGTCAGCAAGGCACGCTCTACATCGGGGCACCTCGCCTCCCCGCGTATGCATCGAACGATGAATGTACAGGCGCAACCTCGATCTCTTCCGGCTCGTTCGCCTACGACTTTACCGGTTCCAACACGGATCTGTGCCGCAGCTTCATTGATTGCGACAACCCGTGCAACTCGATCTATGGGCAGGACCTGTTCTACGCATTCACGCCGACGGTTTCGGGCAGCGCGACGATCGCCTGTGAGTCGATCGGCGGTTCGATTGTGTCTGTGATCACGAGTTGCTCGGCCTCCTCCAACGCCTGCAATTTCGCAGATTGTTCAGGCCTCTTTGAACCATCCTTCACGGTTGCCGTCAACGCTGGCCAGACCTACATGATCCGAGTCTCTTCGTACAGCGCTGCTGATGGTGTGCTGACGCTCTCGCTTCCCGGTGCGTGCATTGCCGATTTCAACGGCAGCGGATCGGCCACCGTCCAGGACATCTTCGACTTCCTCTCGGCATACTTCTCGAACTCCCTGACGGCGGATATCAACAACTCCGGCACGATCAGCGTGCAGGACATCTTCGACTTCCTCAGCTTCTACTTCAGCGGGTGCTGAGTTTGCCTCTGCGCCGTCAAGTTATGATCATCTTCTGGCTGTCTGAATGGAAGTCCAGCGATTGCCGATCGGTTCAGTGGTATTGTCCGTGAATCCGGCTGAGGACAATGACATGCCGGAAACAAGGGGCCAACACATGAATGCACCTCGCTTCTGTCCTTTGTTCGCCAAGCACCGCGCCGCCTTCACCCTGATCGAGCTTCTGGTGGTCATCGCCATCATCGCGATCCTTGTCGGAATTCTACTGCCCGCGCTCGCCGGGGCCCGCGCCGCCGCACGCACCACCAAGTGTCTTGCCAACATGCGGCAAACCGGCATCGCGTTCCAGTCGTACGGTACAGACTTCAAAGACCAGATCGCCACCTTCACCTGGCGGCCCGGCGGTCAGTACAGCGACAATCTCAACTTCAATCCGCCGCCCGGCTCTGGGAACGTTGGCAACCAGTTTCTGGCCGCCGCGTATCAGGCCGCCGACATTGTCCGCAGGCTCGCAGAACGCACGTCCGGAGTCTTTGCAAGCCCGAGCTGGACACCCCATTACTACTTCAACCACCTGGTGCTCAACGACTATCAGGGCCAGCGTCTGCCCGAGCCAACGGTGGTCTGTCCGGAAGATGTTGTCCGACTCCGATGGCAGGCCAATCAGGTCGCGAGCCCGAATGACAACGTCGCCCAGCTCTGGTTTCAGCCCTATTCATCAACATACTCCGCCGTGCCCGCGTCCTATTCCGCGGATCGAATCAAGGATGGCCGCCAGACGGTTGGCCCTGCCAATGTGCAGTCTTCATTCAGTCCCGGTAGTCAGCCTCTTGGCGGACGGTCCTTACAGGAGGTTGCCTTTCCCAGCGCAAAGGTCGCGATGTTTGACGAGATCGCGCGGCACGGTGGCCGACCGGCCTACCACCTTTACCGGGATGTCTCGGCCCCAATCTTGTTCTGGGATTCATCCGTCCGCATCATGGCCACGCGCAACGCGTCGATCGGCACCGATCCGAACAACCCGGATGCCGCCGGTCCTTTCACAATCACCTTCCAGCCACAATCAATCATCAACGATCCGAGTCCTCGATCGGGTGCCGCGACAGAGAACATGATCGTTCGGTACCAATGGACACGCGATGGGTTGAAGGGTGTCGACTTTGGTGGGACGACTGAGCGGTAGTGGTGGGGTGGTTAATAAAAGCAAAGACACCGGCTTGCAAGCCGGTGCCACCTTCATCCCACTGATGCTTACTCAGGAATCGAGCAGCTTCCGCCGTGCTTGGCGTGGTAGTCCTGGTGATAGTCCTCGGCCGGATAGAAAACGCCGGCCTTCTCGGTATCGAGCACCTCGGTGACCACCTTGCGAGACTTGAAGCGGTCGCTCTTCTGAGCCGCGGCGATGAATGAGCTTGCCTCTTCGGCCTGCCGTGTATCGGTCGTGAAGATCGCCGAGCGGTATTGCGAGCCGACATCCGGACCCTGGCGATTGTGCTGGGTGGGGTCGTGGTACTTGAAGAACCTATCGAGCAACTGCGTGTAGGTGATGCGTGCCGGATCGAAGACGATCTTCACCGTCTCGGCGTGGCCGGTGTCGGAGTAGCAGATCTGCTTGTAGGTCGGGTTTTTCAGCTTGCCGCCCATGTAGCCGCTGACGGCATCGATCACGCCCGGTGTCTGTTGGAAGCGGTCTTCAACACCCCAGAAACATCCGCCCGCAAAGTACGCGGTCTGCACCTTTACGGGCTGCGACGCGGCGGGAAGAGTGATCACGCCATCCTTCTTCTCGGTGAACTCAAGCGAGACCGAGTTCAAGCAGAAGCGGAGGCCGGTGGGCTTGGGGCCATCCTCAAAGACGTGCCCGAGATGCGAGCCGCAACGCTCGCAGAGAATCTCGGTGCGCACCATGCCGTGCGACTTATCTTTGATCGTGCGAACATGCTCCTTGTCGTAGGGTTGAAAGAAGCTCGGCCAGCCGGTGCCCGAGTCGAACTTTGCTTCGGAACTGAACAGGGGCAGCCCGCACAGGCGACAGGTGTAGACGCCATCCTTGTGGTTATCGACCAGCGTGCCGCAGAAGGCCGGCTCGGTCCCCTTCGCGAGAATCACATCGGCCTCGGCCTTGGTGAGCTTCTTGGCCAGCTCATCGATGCGGGCTTGCGAAAGGGGCGTGAGGTCATGGAAAGTCTTGCTGATGCGCGGTGAGCTGGGTGTAGCGGCCTTGGTCGTGTTCATAGTCGTGTTCATATCGGGGGATTCCGTGGTGGTGGTGGGGGAGATGGGCTTGGCAACCGGCGGGTCGCGAAAGGTGGTGTATGCAAAGACCGCTGCGGCGGAACCAAGGGTGATCGTGACGAGCAGGGCAAAGAGCAGGGCAAGTTTCATGGGTGAGTCTCCGGAAAAGAGAGGCGTGTACTTGTACGTATTCGATGCCGGAGGAGGTTTGGACGTAACGAAGCGTGAAGGAATCTGTTCGGATCGTTCACGCCTGCGCGTGGTGGTTCCAACAGATGCTGATGCTGAACTGCGGGGATATGGGGCTCAATCCTACGATCAATGCGCGGCCCATCCCTCTCCCTGAGCCCCTCCCTCTGGAAGGGGCTCAGGGAGAGCCGGGGCGGTTCAGTTCCGCGCTTTGCCCGCGATGCGTTCACTCGATGGCACCCGGATCTCGCTCGCCAGGCCGAGCAGACCCAGCGAGCGGATGAACAGGTAGCTCACATCGATCTGCCACCAGCGCAGGCCATGCCGCGCGGAGGTCGGGAATGCGTGGTGGTTGTTATGCCAGCCCTCGCCGAGGGCAAAGATGCCGACGATCGCGTTGTTGCGGCTCTGATCGTGGCAGTTGAAGGGGCGTGATCCCCAGAGGTGGCAGACTGAGTTCACACTCCACGTGATGTGGTGAACGAAGAGGATTCGCACGAATCCGCCCCAGATCAGCCCGAGCAACGCGCCGTAGAGCGACCACTCAAGCAGGCCGCCAATCACCGCGGGAATGATCAAACCCGCGATCACCCAGAACCGGAAGTGCTGATTGACTTTCATCGTGACGGGGTCGGCGGTGAGGTCTTTGACGTATCTTCCAAGCCCCTTGTGGCGGCCATTGAAGAGCCATCCGTAGTGGGCGTGGCGGAAGCCGTGCCATGTGGAGATCAGGCCGCGACCCCATGATTTGAGCGAGGTCTCTTCATCATCGGTGTGGTGATGATCAACGCGCGCACCGGGATAGGTGTGCGGAGAGTGCGGGTCGTCGGGCTCATCAGAGTGCTGGTGATGCCGCCGGTGAATCGCGGCCCATTCGAGCAGCGTTCCCTGTACCGACATCGAGCCGAGTGCGCCGAGGGCGTATTTGATCGGGGCCACGGTCTGAAAGGCGCGGTGCGTGAAGAGGCGGTGGAAGCCGACACAGACCCCGAGCGCGGTTGACCAGACCATGAAGAGAAAGAGGCCGAACTGGGTCCAGTTGAAGCCCGTCCCCCAACCCCAGGCCAGGGCAATGCCGATCGCAAGGAAGATGACCGGAGTCACCACCGCGCCCATGTTCAGGATGCGGACGCGACGATCGGCGGGTGAGAGGGTGTCGAGCGAAGGACCACCGAATGGACCTCCGGTCGCTTCAACCTCGACGTGCGCGATCGGTTGGCCGCGATCAATCGCGGGCGGTTCGGGGTGAGCAGGGGGCAAAGAGATCACTTGGGAATGGGCGGCCGAGGCCGAAGCGGGAGCGGAGGTTGGATGGGTAAGCGTTTCGATGAAGAATGATACGCCTGATGGGGAGGATGGGTGCGGGTAGGGTGCAAGCGGAACTTGCCAGCACCAGGCCTCGCTCGGCGGGCCAACGCGGCGGAGGGTGGCACCCCCCGAATCGTGATCATCCTTATCTCACGTTTCGTCTAGGTTAACCTTCAACTTCCACTTGGTGCTGCGGTGGGCGAGCATCTGCATCACACCCGGATGCGATTCGCAGGCGGTGAAGAAGTCGCTCAGCGATGGGTGGTCGAACGACCAATGGTTCCACGACTCGAGTGCCACCAACGCCGGTGTTGGTGGGTGAAGCATGCTCAGTTCGACCTGATAAAACTCGTCGTTCCAAGTCTCAAGACCGTTTAACTGCCGAACGAGCGAGGAGTGAAACGCCTCTTCGCCTGTGTAGCTGTACACGCCATATCTGACGAGCCAACCGCAGTCCGTGAAGCACTTCACGCGGGGAAACCCCTTGTAGACCTCCCACGCGGACAAGGGCGAGGGCGGCTTGGTTGCATGGGCGTTGGTGGCATCAGCACGGAGCCGGCGCTCCAGGTCGATCGGACGCTGCCTGAGCGTGTACGCCTTGAGCATTTGGTACCGTGAGATGATCGGGTTTCTGGTCAGTGCCATGGGATAAGCAGCTCACAGCAAGCGATCCCAAGCGGCCAAGTGTCTGTTTTTGCCGAGTGAAATGTGATGATGATGGGCGGGAGATATCAGCGTAATTGATCGCCGCCTTCCGTCATGCGGGCTGTTCATATGAGAGAGTCTGACTTTGCGATGCCCAGTGCCGGTCTCACATCCAACTGCACGAGGGTGCCGCCCTTCTCGACTTGCACGTTCTTCGCCGCATCCGGGTCTACGTAGTCGGAGTGGCAACTCGCCTTCCCTGCGTCCGCACCGACGGCCTTTTTGGTCTTGCTCGCGAGCTTGTGGATCTCGTCGGGCGAGAGCACGCCGCGTTTGTTCAGGATCTCCTGCTGCTCGGGTGTGAGTGCCGCGCTTTTGACCGGAGCGCCCGCCTTGCCATTCGCGCCGATGCGCTCATACCCCTCGGCCTTTCCGCTCATGAACTCCTGGATCTCCTTGCTGATGCGCACGCTGCACCAGTCGTGCCCGCACATGGCGCAGAAGTCGGTGTCGACATCCAGGTCCTCATCGTGGTAGGCACGCGCGGTGTCGGGGTCGAAGCTCAGCTCAAAGTGTTTTTCCCAATTCAAAGCGGCACGCGCCTTGGTGAGTTCATCGTCGCGGTCGCGCGTACCGGGAATGCCCAGGGCGATATCCGCCGCGTGCGCGGCGATCTTGTAGGCAATACACCCCTGCTTCACATCGTCCTTCTTCGGCAGGCCCAGGTGCTCCTTGGGTGTGACGTAGCAGAGCATGGCCGCGCCGTGATAGGCCATGCTGGTGGCGCCGATACAGGAGGTGATGTGGTCGTAGCCGGGGAACATGTCGGTCACCAGCGGGCCGAGCACGTAGAAGGGCGCGCCGTGGCAGAGCGTGCGCTGGATCTTGGCGTTCCACTCGATCTGATCAAAGGGCACATGCCCCGGTCCTTCGATCATCACCTGCACCCCGCGCCGCCAGGCCCGCTCGGTCAGCTCGCCCAGCGTTTCAAGCTCGGCGATCTGCGCCTCATCGGTCGCATCGGCCAGCCCGCCGGGTCGCAGGCCGTCACCGATCGAGAACGTGACATCGTACTGTCGAAGAATATCGCAGATGTCTTCCCATCGCTCGTACATAATGTTTTCACGATTATGAACAAGCATCCACTTGGCGAGCAGGGATCCGCCGCGCGAGACGATCCCGATCAGTCGGTTCTTGACGAACTTCAGGTGGCCACGGCGCACACCCGCGTGAATGGTGAAGTAATCGACACCCTGCTTCGCCTGATGGTGCAGGCTCGCCTCGATCGTCGGCCAGTCCAGGTCCTCGATCTTCTTGCCGATGATCATCGAGTAGATCGGCACCGTGCCGATCGGCACCGTCGAGTGCTTGCAGAACGCATCGCGGCAGGCATCGATATCGCCCCCGGTGGAAAGATCCATCACCGTGTCCGCGCCCCACCGCACCGACCAGTTGAGCTTCTCGATCTCCTCGTGCGTACCGCTCGAGACGGGCGATGCGCCCATGTTTGCGTTGATCTTGGTCTTGCTGGCACGCCCGATGCACATCGGATCGAGCCGATGCTTGAGGTGGTTGATGTTCGCGGGGATCACCATGCGCCCCGCCGCGACTTCAGCACGCACGGCTTCGGCCCCCTTGCCGTGGAAGAGGACGGCAAAGTGTTCCTCGCGCTCCGCAACACGGCGCATCTCGGGCGTTACGATCCCCAACCGCGCGCTCTCCAACTGTGTGATCGGCGTGAAGCCGGGCGTTGGGGTGACCTTGCGGGTGAGGCCGCGGGCGTCGGTAAAGGTGTACGACTCGCAGGCCACGCACGGTGATGAGGCGACGGTCCTGGCGTCCGCGGCGGCGCCCGTGAGGATTTCGACCGTCCACCCATCGGGGAGGAAGTCCCACGCCGTCTTGTCGCTGGGCGCCGGCATGCCCGGCGTGTCGGGCGAAGCGAACATCAGCGGGCCGCCGATGTCGGGAGCGAGTGCGAACGAGCCGGGCGTCGTTACGCCCGCAGTGTTGCCGGGATTGCGCGCGTTGTGCATTGGGGGCACGAAGCGGGAGATTTGGGACTGAGCGTGGGTCATTGGTCATTCCTTGAGGGAAGTTGGTCGTCGTACGAGTTGCTCGTGGGAAGTTCAGGGATCGCGAGTGAATCGAAAGTCTGAAGGACGTCATCGCGAACCTTGCACTCGATGCTTGATCGAGGCGTGATAATGGTCGGAGTGAGCGTGTTCGTGTGGCGTGCGGACTCGACCGATGAGCGGAGCATCTCCTCAGCAGTGCCGTAATGCCATACTTTCCAGCACGAAGGAAGTGGGCCCAGCCGGGGACTCCACTCGCCATCTCGGAGTGTGCTCAGCTCATCGTGTTGCAAGGCAGGCCATTCTGGCTGCTGTTCAGCTTCCAATCGCTTCCCTCCGCCGGTGCAAACCGGATCAGGTTCAACGGGTGCATCTCAGCGATCGGCTAGAAATAGCCGCCGCGCCCCGAGCGAACACCGCAAGCATAGACGCCCGCCCAGCCCTAAGGTGCCGACCGTGCCCGTTGCATCAGCGTGTTCAAAACATGCTTGCGCCAGGCCTGGTCTTCCGGCCTTTGTGACTGTTCGATCCGCATCCACTCTTGCGCCGCCTCTTCAAGCGCAACCGGGTCGCGAGATTCAGCCGCCTCCGTCATCCGCAGCCGCATGATCGCGGCGTATCTGTTCATATCCGAGCCTCCAACCGGGAGCGGGGCCCGCGTCACCATGCGTTCGAGGATGAGTCGGCGCAGGTCTCGGTCCTCGGCGGGGATGGCCGCCATCTGCAGGTCGCGCAGAACATCATTCATATCACCACCCACACCACGCGACGATGTGGCCGCAAGCTCAGAACAGACCGCCAGCGTGAGCATCAACGTCCGATGAGCCTCCGGAGAAAACTCGAGCGGATCGGCACGAACCAGGGCCATGCGATCGGCGAGGCCCGCAAAGACCGACTTCATTTCAGCCGGGCTTTGTGCCGCGAGCGTGCGGCTGATAAGCGAATACGGACTGGTCGGGTCCGCAGCCGCATCTGCCCCGCTCTCGGAAAGAATGACCAGCATGCGGTACGCATCCTGCGTGTTCAGGCCGATACCCATCAACACCATGAGCGATGGCGCGGCACCCTGCACGATGGAGGGATTCTCTGTCCGATCGATGCTCAGGGGCGAGAACGTTACGGGCTTGCGTGTTCGGGCGGGTTCGCTGGCGACCTGCGATGTCGGAGCGTTGGTGCGCCCGCCTGAATCGCCCTCACGCGTTTCCCCGATCCAGCCCGAATCGCTCGCCGTGGAAGGTGTGACTGTTCTCGAAAGCAATGTGCCAATCGTCAACAGCACCAGCAAGGTGCCACCCGCAAAAACGTGGATTGGATGTACTCGTCGCATCGGATTCCCACCCATCCACCTGATCTTTCGCCCTGTTTGCCGCTGAAGTGTGCTGGCACTTCACGCATCATGTACCTATCCCACACACGATTGTTGCGGCACATAACGACTGCGCAATCGTATCACGATCTTCACGCGCCCCAATGCGGCTACCCTCGCTCCACCGTGATCAACCGCCGCACGCCAAGCCTGATCTTCGTTTTCATCACCCTCTTGCTCGATGTGCTGGGCATTGGCCTCATCATCCCGGTCGGTCCCAAACTCGTGGCCCAGGTTCAAGGCCTGCCGATCGAAGGGGCCGAGAGCCAGACATCGCTCGCGGTAGGAATTCTCGCGGCCACCTACGCCGCGATGCAGTTCATCTTTGCCCCCATCCTCGGCTCACTCTCGGATCGTTTCGGGCGCAGGCCGGTCATCCTCATCTCACTCTTCGGTTCGGGGCTTGATTACCTCGTCGCGGCCATCGCCCCCAACCTCACCGTCCTCTTCATCACGCGCGCGCTCAACGGCATCTCCGGGGCCAACATCTCCGCCTGTACCGCGTACATCGCCGATGTCACACCTCCCGAAAGGCGTGCGGCGGGTTTCGGCATCATCGGTGCCGCCTTCGGCCTCGGGTTCATTATCGGTCCTCTCGCGGGCGGGCTTCTTGGTGAGGTCGATATTCGACTTCCCTTTGTGGTCGCGGGCTCCCTCTCGCTCATCAACTGGTTGTACGGTTACTTCGTCCTTCCCGAATCACTCCCCGTCGAGCGTCGCAGCAGGTTTTCGTGGAAGAAGGCCAACCCCATCGGCGCGCTCGCGTGGCTCTCGCGAAACCATTTGGTGGCCACTCTCGCCACAACGCTCTTCCTCTTGAACATCGCGCAGTACGGACTTCACGCCACATGGGTGCTCTCAATGGGCATGCGCTTCCAATGGGGCCCGCGCGAAGTGGGGTGGTCACTCTTCGTGGTCGGCATCACCTCCGCGATCGTGCAGGGCGGCCTCGCACGCAAGATCATCCCCGCGCTCGGCGAACGCCTCTGCCTTATCGGAGGAATCGGCATCGCCGTACTTGCCTTCGCTGGGTATGGCCTCGCGACCGAGGGCTGGATGATCTACGTCATCATCGCCGCGGCCTCAATCGGCGGAGTCTCTGGCCTTGCTGTGCAGGCCATCATCAGCAAAGCTGTCTCACCGATGGAGCAGGGAATGCTGCAAGGCGCACTCACCGGTCTCTCCAGCATCGCCGGAGTTCTTGGCCCACTTGTCGGCACCGGCGCGTTCCGCTACTTCACATCGGACATGGCCCCGGTGAGATTGCCCGGCGCATCGTTCCTCGCAGGGTCGATCCTCTCGATCTTTGCTCTGATTCCGGTGATGCTCGTCTGGAAGCGCATGCCCCGGACGGTTGAACAAGTTCCCAACAGTGACGGGGCATCGGTATCAGACGCGGAGTCCTGATTCCGATCTCCGCGGCAGTCAGCTGAAAAAATTCTTGCTCGCAGTGCGATCGCGCCATGGCGATCAGGCATCCGCGGAGATCCGCCGGCAACACCTCAGGCTGGCTGTGAATCCGCACCCAATTCCCGACGCAGTATCGAATGACCCGCGCACGATATCGTCAACTACGACCCCGCCACGGGCTTCGACCCACAACCCCGCCATCGCAGCATCGCCGCATGAATCGCGCCCCACCCCGCATCAAGCATGAAGAGACAGGCCGAAGCGGCACGATCAACCGATCGTTACTCGCCCATGGTTCTGCGCAAGGTTATCACTTGCATGGCCAGCCGAGATATCCTTGAGGCATGAGTAACCTCTCGCGGGCATGGGCGGTGGCGTTCTTCGGATTGGCGATGGCCACCACAACTCCGCACGCCCAAGCACAGGCCACAACCGAATCCCCCGCACCCGGGGCCGCGCCTGCCTATCAGCCGCCTCGCGAGCGCGATGCCGCTGGCAACATCATCGGCCCGGAACGCGCCGGATGGTGGAACGATGTTGTCTTCTACCAGGTTTTCGTCCGCAGCTTCGCCGACTCGAAAAACGGCGAACTCGCCAACGATGGCATCGGCGATATCCGTGGCCTCATCGACAAGCTCGACTACCTCAATGATGGCAACCCCAGCACCACATCGGATCTCGGTATCGGCGGTATCTGGCTCATGCCCATGACCGAGTCGCCCAGCTATCACGGATACGACGTGGTGGACTACCGCACGATCGAACGCGACTACGGCACCAACGACGACTTCAAGCGCCTCATCAATGAGTGCCACAAGCGCAACATCAAGGTCATCATCGACTTGGTGATGAACCACACATCCAGCAAGTTCCCGACGTTTATCGAGGCTGCCGATCCCAAGTCGCCCAAACACGATTGGTTCATCTGGTCCGATACCGACCCCGCGTACAAAGGCCCTTGGGGGCAGAAGGTCTGGCACTCGTTGCGCGGCGGAAAGGGGCCGTATTACTACGGCCTTTTCGGTCGCGACATGCCCGATCTCAACTACCACAACAAGAGCGCAACAGACGATATGCTCGACATCGTCAAGTTCTGGGCCGCCGACGAGCAACAGGGCGGCGGCGGCTTCAATCTCGATGGCTATCGGCTCGACGCCATCCGCCATCTCATCGAAGAAGGTCGCCAGCAGGACAACACGCTCGCGACGCACCAGTGGCTCAAAGACTTCCGCAAGTTCTACAAAGACCTTTCACCCGACCTCGTGTGCGTCGGCGAAGTCTGGTCTTCCACCGAGTCCGCCTCCAGCTACGTCGGCGATCAGCTCGACATGGCCTTTGAGTTCGATCTCGCGGCGGCAATCGTTGACTCAGCAAAGTCAGGCAACACCGCGCGCGTCCGCACCGCTCAGGAAAAAGTCCTGAAGTGGTATCCACCAAACCAGTACGGCCGCTTTCTCACCAACCACGACCAGCCACGCATCATGTCGCAGCTCAAGAGCGATGCCGGTGCCATGCGTGCCGCCGCGGCCATGCTCCTCCTCGGTCCGGGTGTCCCGTTCATTTACTATGGTGAAGAAATCGGCATGTTCGGCGACAAGCCCGACCCAGACATTCGTACCCCCATGCAATGGACCTCCGCCGACAACGCAGGGTTCAGCTCGGCCAAGCCATGGCGATCAGTCAACAAAGAGTTTCAGACCCTCAACGTCGATACTCAATCCTCGCAGCCCGAGTCGCTCCTTGCGCTGTACAAGCAACTCATCGCCTTACGACGCGAACACCCCGCGCTCGCCCACGGTGCCTACCTCCCCGTCGATTCAGGGAACAACGGCGTCTACGCCTTTCTGCGCCAGACCCAACAGCAATCCCTGCTGGTTGTCATCAACCTCACCAACAAGCCCGTGAGTGAGTACGCACTCGCAGCAAACCACTCAGCCTTGAGTGGCACTTCGCAAGCGTTTGATCTCATCACGCAATCGCAATCACCGGTGAAAGCTGAGGCCAGCACGGTTGGCAAGTTCACCGCGTTCAAGCCGCTCGCTATTCTCGCGCCCAATCAGGTGGCGGCCTACCGCATCACTTCTCACCCATGAGCTTGTCGATGCGATCCGCACCACGCGAATCACGCGGCGAAAGCGTCTCCGAGCGCGCATCACTTGTCCCATCGGCTGGTCGCGCCCCGCTCCCCGCCAGCCGCAGCCCCTCGGGCGAAGTCACATCGCGATTGAGCGTGCGAAGGTTCGCCGCTGTTGGTGCCGCCGAGTCGTTCTGCGCATCATCGACAACCACCGACTTCGGAGGTTGAGCAACCGCCCCGAACCGCACCGCCAGCATCATCCCCGCCAGCCCGATCATCGCCGCCGCCGCCACGCACGAAATCGGCAGCCACCGCCGCGCACGCTGCAACTGCCCCCGCCGCTCGACCGCTTCAAGAAACTCACGCGGCGGACGATCACCCGCATCTTGCTCGGCAGCAATGAGGCTGAGTGCAAGTCCATCGACTTGATCAACAGCTTCACCAACCGATACGACTCTGCGGGGCTGCAAGTCACTCATGCCACACCTCTTCTTTCAACAATGACGCGTTCAGCCTCTACATTCTCAAGTCGTTCACGAACATGATCCATCGCCGCCCGATAGCGCGAGGCAAGCGTGTTCCGATTCTGCCCGAGCGACAGGGCAACCTGATCAAACGTCAGTCCACCGACATGCTTCAGCAGCAGGAGTTCGCGATGATCGTCCGGCAGGCTGTTGATCGCCTCAAGCAATGCACTGTGCGGATCGTTCGCCTCACACGTGTCCATGGCCACACGTTTGGTGTGTCCCATCCGCATCTTCTCGCGCAAGGTTGATCGAGCCCTTGTGCGAACGGTGTTCAAGCACGTCGTGCGTGTCATCCAGATCAACCATGCGCCCACATCCTCAACCCGTTCCAGTTCAGCGGGTTTCAGGGTCAGAATCCGCACAAACACCTGCTGCACCGAGTCCTCCGCCGAGGCCTGTTCACGCAGAAACGCCCTCGCAAACGCCAGCATTCGCGGGGCAAACACCTTGTATAACCCAGCCGCGGCGAGATCATCGCCACGGTTGGTATGAACAAGAAGCTGGCGAACATTCGAGTCGTTCATCGGTATCGCCGTGGTGATCGATGCGATTTCTGGTCAAACTAACGTGAGAGGGCGATGTGGCGTTCAAGTCGAGCAAGCAACTCCGCGTGCTGCGTGCGACCTTGCAGGTCTGATTTGTATCCCTTGCTCACCGCTGGCGATACCACCATCGAAATCGTTCCATACTCTCCCCGACGCATCTTCGCTTCGATCTCGATGAGTTGGTCGAGAGCATCCGCTGCCTCCCAGACATTCAACACATCTTGATAATACTTCACATTCAGGCCCAACTCCGCATTCACACTCGCTTCATCCATCTTGCCGATCATTGAGACAAGCGTTTGGTCATCTTCACGTGCGACCAGCGGAACGATCTGGTCAGCCACAAGCATCCCCGCCATTTTCCCGGTCGAGAACGATCTCAGCCAGTCGCACGTCCATCGCCGCTCCCCTTCGATGCCCTTCTTCATTCCGAAGGCATCCGGCACCGTCAGCTTCCGTCCTTCCGCCAGCAGCAGTTCTTTCCCCGCGACCGTCAGGTGTGTTCCGTTCATCAACGCGTTCACCTGCGAATCCGCATTCGCCGCCATCGCCACCGACACAAGTCCTGAAATCATGATCCCGTCATGCGCCACGTGGCGCGCAATCCGGTAACACGCCGCGACACGCTCAGCCGCTTCATCCAGTTTCCCCTCCGCCACGCACCGCCGCGCATCGCTCCCCAGAATCCTGCACGTCCCCCGCGCTTTCCCCAAATGTGGCAGCAACGTCCCGATCCCCTGCGACCACTCAATCCCGAAATCGCACTCCGGTGCCTGCGATCCACGCAACAGATTCGCGATCAATCCCTGCTGGCCGACCAACTGCTTGGTAAGTTCCGCGTCAGGCTTCCATGCGGCATCGCCAGCACGATACGCCTCGGCGCACGCTGTGCTCAGCGCTTCAAACGCCGGGTCCATCCACGCCTTGTAATAGACTAACGCGGCATTCGACGGATCGCCCGATCCGCGCGGATAGGCCGCAACGGTCATCACATCCGGTCCAGCGACCCGCGGCGTAGTTATCGGTATCGGACCCGCCACGTTCGCCAGACTCGGCAACGCCAGCACGCCTGTGCCAACAAGTATCGATACCCCCATCTTGAAACCGCGAGTTCTGGATGTGAGCTCTGACAGCATCGGCATTCTCCCTGTGAGTGGTCTTCTTCACCACCCATAAGACACCGCCAAACCATCACCGTGTGACTCTTCGGCAAACTACCGGCAAGTTCCAGTTCTCACCCCATCCACACCGGCTCATCCTGCTTCCCGCTCGTCACCACCGGCCCCTTCGCCGAATCGACATACACATTGATTTCATTCCGCACTCCAAAGCCTCGCGGCGATTCGCCCGCCAAATACACTCCGGGCTCGATCGTGAACCCGATCCCCGGCAGCATCAGCCGCGTGTCGCGTGTTTCAAGATTGTCGAGGTTCATTCCCAACCCGTGCACCATCGGCCCGGGGCTGAGGCTGTGCCCCGTCCTGTGCCTTATGCCCGACGCCAAACCCCGCGCGATCAACACCTCCCGCGCCGCATCATCAAGCTGCCACCCTTGCACCGGCCTTCCCGCCTTCCACGATTCTTGCGCAAACAGCAGGGCCGCATCCCGCGCATCGCGCACCGCATAAAACACATCCAGCACTTTCGCGGGGCACCCCGACTTCTGGCCGCAGAATCCGCACCAGGTAATATCCGAAAATATGTTAACTTCACCCGGAACCCGTGCCCACAGATCAATCAGCACCCAGTCGTCCTTGCGAATCGGTGATGATCCACTCGGGGCCACATCAAAGTGCGGGTCGCCTGCGTGCGCATTCACCGCCACGATCGGGCCATCCGGAAACTCCAGCCCGGCACTGGCAAACCGGTCCTGAATAAACTTCTGTGCAGCACGCTCGTCGATCGCCCGCCCTGCACGCACCGATTCGCCAATATACGCGAACGCATCATCCTTGATCCGCCCCACCTGCACAGAGGCCAGGGCATGGTTCTCGACCGCCGTCGCCGACCACCGCGCGATCGATACCTGAATCAGGTCCGCGCTCGAAACCACCTCTGCCCCCAGCGAACGCACCAGCTCGATCGTCCCCGCATCAACATTCGAGACCGCCGGCAGCGAGCACCCCGGCGCATACTCCATCGCAATCCGCCCCGTGCTCCCTGCCGCCCGAATCAGCCTCCCCAGTGCATCCTGATACTCGCGCCACGAGATGTACAACTCCCGATTGCACCCAAGCCCCGCATCAACATGCGGCGGCACAAACTGCCCCGCATCCAGCGGGTTGACCACCAGTGTCGGCACACCCTGCGCAGGGATAAACAGCGCAACCCGCCGCGTGGTGAACCGCCGCTTCCCTTCCGGATGCACCACCAGCCGCGACAAGATAGCGTTGCTCCCCCGAAAGTCATGGATCAGCCACCCGTCAATCTGACGCTCACGCATGAAACTCTGAACAGCGGCAAACGGCATGAGGGCGGCTCCAATCTCGGGCAATGTTCGGAACACACGAAGGGTAGTGTTAGCGGCCATCGTACCTGAATGCAACCAACCTCCAGCTCGGTACGATATATTGGAAGAGGAAACATCATGCTGAGCCGCCGATCCCGATGGCCAACGCGCTTGCGACAAGCATCCCCTCGCCGCCGCACGTAGGGCACGCGGCCTCACGCGAACTGCACTCCGTGTATGGATCGCTGTCCTTCAGTCTTCGGTCTCACGCATCGCGCGTGACCCCGAGCGATCATCTCTCGGCAAGTCGCAGCGCATCGCCGCCGCGTTGCAGAGCGATGTCCGTCAGTTGGTCTGAAGTTCTTGTTTCTCAACCCGGCTTCATGATCGGCCGCCACGCGGGTATCACCACCGTCGAGCGGTCGTTCACCTTGACCACAACCGGGGCCGGAGCCTGCGGCGGTTTGCTCGGCCCTTTGGCCAGCCGATCCGGACCCACAATCCTGAAATACCCACCCTCGATGATCGCTCCCGGCTCCATCCAGATCGATGGTGCCGTCACATCACCCTTCACCCGCGCCTTCGGCCCGATCAGCACCGGCCCACCGCTCGTGATCGTCCCCTCCGCATGACCCAGTATCTCAATCCCCTGCCGCGCTTCAATCAACGAAGCAACCAGCGAGCCCTTCTGCTGCACCAGCAAGCGTCCGCACGTCTGCAGCTTGCTCTGCCAGCACGTTTCCTTCACCACCACATCATCCAGCGTCACGCGCTTGTAGCACCACGGACACGAGATCGACATCGCCTTCAGCGGCACGTCGAAACTTTCGCGACAGTGATAGCACTCCACCGTTCGCGCGGTCGCCGCTGGCTGCGCAGTGTTTGAGCTTGAACCCATATCGCGCCCGAGTGGTCCGTCTTCTGCATAAGCACCGAGCGAGCCAAAGGTCGGGCTCGCTCGGTGGGGGACGAGTGCATCTTCGCTACGTGCTCCACCTCCCCGAGGGAGGGGGTGGTGGGGGGTTGGTGGGGGGAGGGTTAGCGAACACCTAAACCGCCGCATCCATAACTCAGTGCGAAACACCGCGCTCCGCACCGTTGAAGCTCTCTCGACGATTCGTCATGCCCGACAGCCGCTCTTCAAGCCCTGCAAGCGTCGCCTCGATCTCGGCGGGCTTCGATTGAACCTGCGGCCCGTTCATCGCCGGACGCACCACCACCGTCGGGCGCGCATCCTTGTTGCCAACACTCCGACCCGCCTCCGCGCCTACGCGGCAGTTACCATGAAAGCTCGCGCCCTCGGCCACCACCAGCGTCGTCGCCGTAATGTCGCCCACCACGCGGGCCTTGCTGTTCAGTTGCACACGCTCGCGGGCCATCACATCGCCCTCGATCAATCCATCAACAATGATGTTTGTCCCTTCAACCGCGGCCTTGCACGCCGCCCCTTCACCAATCTGTACCTCACCCTTCGCCGCGATCCGACCCTCGAACGTCCCGAGAATCCGCGCGGTCGAATCAAACACCATCTCACCCTTGATATGCGTATCTGGGCCAATGACCGTCGTCGTCTGGTGCGTATTCAGGTTGTGTGCGTTCATGGATGGGTTCGACATGGATAAGCCTTTCTTGGGGGTACTGATGGGAGGGAGGACGGGGACGGGAGGGACGGAAAAACCGACCCGCTCGCGGCCTGCTGCTGCATGGCTTTGCGGGTGAGTCGCGCCCGCAGAATCGAGCCCTCCGGGCCAACTCCGCGTCGATCAGACCTTTGGGACTCTTCCACCAAGCGCCCGCCAACACTCCGTGCCTGGCTCACGCTCTTCACGACTCGGGTCACAAACACCCGCGACCGACTACCCCATCGTCCAATACCGAGCCAGCCTTTGACTTTCTCGGACGACAATGAGGCAAATTCTCAACATTCTTCCCATCTGCACACCCTGAACAGGTGGATAGCCGCGTCCGCTCGAGCCGAAACTACTTCCCGAGCGCCTCGATGGCAACGTCCACCGGAACAGGTTTCAACCGGCTATCACCCAGAACCGCATCCGACTCAGCCATTGCGGCCAACCGGGTGTTCATGTGATCCGGATAGAAGCGGTTCCGCGTCGTGTCGTACAACCAGCCCGCTGTACCACTTCCAGGCGGCAAGCCATCGATCCGCACCGTGTCGAGTTTGTTCACCGGGTTCCGGGGAATCCGCAGCAGGTAAGGCCCGAAAATGCCTGTGCCTATGTTCCCGAGGTCATCGCTGTACCCTACCAGTCGCTTCAGGAAGACGCTCTCATCCGAAACTGTGCCATCCAACTCTCGCGCCACACTGAGGTCGTTATGCTCCGCCGCGTACGCGTCGGCCGCATCCTGCAGCACGCGCAGGTTGGCCCGCATGGCCGATCGCCCCGCCGTGGTCGCCGCCGAACTCATGCGCGGCGCGGCGATCATGGCCACAACGCCCATAATCGCCACGACCATGGCCAGTTCAACCAGCGAAAACCCGTGATGTGAGCGTTGGACAGCCATTGTCCGGGTGCTCCAGCTGAACAGTTGTCATGGCCAGCATGGTCAACCTTTGACCATATGTACCAGCAACACACCCATCGGCACCCTTCATGCCGCGATCTACCCAACCCACATGAAGCCCGCGCGCCAATCCCATCTGGCGCACGCGGGCAATCTCGCGAATGTGAACATGGGCACTCTCAAGCATTTTCGGACCAGCATCCCCCACCCGCCTCCGCCCACCGAGCCCTGCGCGCAAGCGGAGCAACAAAGCCTGTGCAACCGACCAAGCCACACCGCTCATCGCTGGTGTGCCTGCCGACTCTCTGCGTGTGTGCTTGCTGGATCGGTATCCGCGCGCCCACACGTATCGACGATCCCCACCTGACCACCCGTCTCACTTCTCGCTCTTCACTCCATCCGCAACCCACCGCGCCGGCTCCGGCAGTTCGGGTGCAAGCATCACCATCAGCGCCTGCGATGTTCCGTAGCTCGCTGTCCGCGGAAAGACCCGATCGTTCCATGTCCCGTTCTCGAGCTTGACCGAGAACAACCGTTCGTACAACCTCCGGCGATACTCGGCTCGATCGTCCCTGGGCAGCAGCTCGATCGCCTGTGCCGCCTGGCCGTGCGCGTAGTAGAAGTAGTACGGGGCAATCCCATACGGGCCTTCGTGTGTCCCGTTCTTGGCCCGCCGTTGATCGAGCCATTCCCAGTGAACGAGGAACGAATCGAGAGCCCCGCGAATGCGGGCCACATCCGAGCGGCCTGCAAGATAGAGCGCGATCTCCGCCGCGAGCATGCGCCCGACCGATCCGGGCACCTTCTCCGGCCGCTTCTCCTTCGCATCGCCCGCATAGGCGACGCTCCCCGACCAAGCGCGTGCGCGCTCGAGGGCCTTGAGCGCACGATCCACGACCGCCGCTTCGACCGCAAACCCCTGCGAGCGCGCTTCAAACAGGGCTTGCAACGTCGGACCTGTCATAAATGGTGATGTCGGGCAGACCGTCTTCTTTCCCGGCGCACGGGCATAGTTCCACCCGCCCGCCTCGTTGATCTCCGTCTGCTGGATCGCATCGATGCACCATCGAATGTGCTCATCGACCGTCGGCTTCAGGTCTTCAGGAAGTCCATCCACCGCGCCGGTCGATTTCATCGCGAGCAGGAAGTTCAGCGCGTATGTGTAGCCCCACCCCCGCACGTCGTATCCGCCCTCATAGTCAGGGTTCATCAGCGGATCGTGCAGTGACTTTGTCACAAACTTCAGGCTCCGCACCACAGCGCCCTTGCGGGCCTCATCGGCGGCATATCCGGGCGCACGAAGCAGCGCGACGCACACGATCGAGGTCCCGCCAATCCGATACCCGATCGGGATCTGCCCGCGCACCCGATACACACCCTCATACGGCCACTCCGCGCGCGCATCGCCCTCACCACCCTCCTGCCCGCCCACCAGAAACCCGATGCACTCGGGTATGGAGCCCTTCACCCGCTCCGCCAGCGGCACCACCGCCGCGGCCTGCGCAGTAGCTGCTTGCACCGCTGCGGCCGGAACAGCCGAAGTCTGTCCCGCGGCCGGCAACGCGGCCATCGGGCCAGCCACCAGACCCACCACCAGGCCTATCGCCTTTCCTATCAAGGGGCAAGCCAACCCACGACGCGGCAACTCAACTAGAGCGTTCAGCATGACCCCAGCTTACCGCGCCGGCGGCCGCGTGTGTGCCCAACCGCTTTCCGCCCCGCCAATCCGACCCTTCCTTCTGCCACCCGACTCGCCGATTGCCGACAACCCGGCTATCGTTCGCCCCAAGGGTCGGCAAGCGGCCCCCCACGGGCCCCGACGGAACCATCCGCCGGGCCGACAATCCGGGCTTGTAGCTCAGTTGGCTAGAGCGTACCCCTGATAAGGGTAAGGTCGGCAGTTCGAGCCTGCCCAGGCCCATTGCGGAAACCCCGGTGAAAGACCGGGGTTTTTGCGTTTTGTCCAGCAAAGCGATAGCCGAGTTTGATACGGTGAACGATTTACTAGGCACACCCAGCAAAGTATGCCGACAAGAAGTCGAAAATGTCTTGAACGCTCAACACGCTGGAGTTATTGAAATCGGCGGTCAGGTTGCCAGCGAAGTAGTCGGCCAGAAAGTCAAATATGTCCTGAACGCTCGCTACGCCTGAATCGTTGAAGTCTCCACGACACACATTCGACTCGCACCCATCAGGGATGCTGTTCCCGTTCGTGTCTGTTTCTGCTCCATTGGCAATCTCACACAGATCAGGCACAAAGTTGTTGTTGCAATCAAGTGCATTGAGGTCGAAGACGCGCGCCCAACCGGCGTGCGGCACTGTTCCTGCTGAACCACGAAATGCGCCAACCGCGAGTCGCCCCCCGGCTTCTGCCAGAGAGTAACCGAACCACCCTGGTGATTCGGGCTTAGGTGAGTCAATCCGATCTGCGCGAACCCAGAAGTTGCTCGACCGTTTGAATACTTCCACCTCGCCCGCGCCCGAGATGCCGCTGACCGTGCGATTGAATCCGCCAATCGCGGATGTATCACCCTCGAGTGAGATGTAGAAACCGTACAACTCGTTCGCCTGTGGCGATTCGGCAACAAGTCGCCGCTGCTGGGTCCACCTCGTATCGGTGCGACGGAACATGTACACCGCCCCCGCCGATGGAAATCCACCAACGGTTTCACGTGGGGCATTGACCATGGCAATGTTCGCGCTGATGGCAACCAACTCACCGAATGTCTCACCAGACTGTTGCTGTCGCGGCACGATTTTGCTCTGAAAGATCCACCCAGAGAAACCACGGAAATAGACATACGCCGCGCCGGAGGAAACTCCATTCTCCACGCAATACGGGGCTCCGACAATCAAGTACGGATCGCTTATCGCAACGGAAATCCCGAACCCATCGCCAGATTGCCCATCGGGCGCACCGATCGCGAACTCTTGTGACCAGTTCAACCCGTTGAATCGGTATACATACGCCGCGCCAGAGTTTGGCTGTGCGGCTGTCCCCTGAAAGGAACCGACAAGCAGACGATCTCCGCTCAGATCAATACCGTGCCCGAACTGAGCGGCAAACGTTGGCGTTGGCTCTGCCAGTTTTTGGAAGAACTGCCATGATCCGGAGACCAGTCGATAGACGTAAACGGCACCCGCTTGAGACTGTCCGCCGACATCCGCCGATCGCGCGGCAACTACAGCCCACGTCGATTCAATCGCAACTTGGTTGCCAAAGTCATCTCCTGTTGCGCCGTCGGGGGCGATGAGTTCCTGTTCGAGTGTCGCTCCCGCAGGATTGTTCAGGAATACATAAGCCGCACCAGTATCAATACCGTTTGCTGTGTCTCGCGAACGCGCACCGACAAGCACGCGGCTGGAATCCATGGCGATGGCCCATCCGAAACGATCATCCGTCGCTGGGTTTGGGGCGGTAAGGTCGCGAAGTCCGGCCAACTCCTTCAGATCGCAGAGAGCGTTCATGTTGCAGTCGGCAACGCCTCCATTGCAGGTCACGGTAATGATGGCGGTTTGACTGGAGACCGACCCGCACGGGTTCGTGACCACGCAGTCGTACGTAGCATCGTCTGACACTTCAACAGTGCTTATCAACAGGGTCGGGGTCGTGGCTCCTGAGATTCTCGGCGAGTTGCTCAGCGGAAACCCATTCTTTCGCCATTGATAAGCCAACCCACCAACCCCCGACGATTGAACGCTCAGTGTCAGCGGCAAACCGAAGGCCACACTCTGCGATGCTGGGTTCGCCAACATCACCGGTGCGGTACAGAGTGTCAATACTGCGGAACCCGTGATGGCCGTCGTGCCGCAGACACTCGTGACCACCACATCGTAACTTGCAGAATCCTGAGGCTGCGTGCTCGTGAATGAAAGTACCGACGTTCCAGTCCCCACGATTCGTCCATTGTCAGTAATCGGTGTACCGTCTCTTCGCCACCGATAAGCAACTGCGCCAGGATGTGTCGCATCTACCGACAAGCTGATCGGCTGCGGCACGATCAACAGTCCGTTTTGCGGCTGGTTGACAACAACAGGAAGCGGGCAGCAAATCTGAGGCACGCACACCGATTGTGCAAGCGCTGATCCGCCAGCGGCGTTGCAGTCACTTTCGGTGAAGGCGATCAGGCAGACAAAGCCTGATAGACAGCAGGCGTAAGGTGGAGGACAGATGTTCGGCGTACAGCTCGAACCGCTCGCGAGCATCACGCCTCCCTGTGTGTTGCAGTTCGCCGCAGTTAGCACTGAGCAGACACTGTTGGCGAAACAACACGCAGCAACCGGCGGACACGGATTGGGCAGACAAATTGTGCCGCTGCCAAAGAATGAACCCATCTGTGGTACACAAGCAATCGGCACACGCAGCGCGCACGAACCATCCAAGAGACAACACGCACCGGGCGACGGGCAAGGATTCGGAATGCATGTTGTTCCACCTCCCTGGAACTGAACGTTTGGACCAGTGCACGTAATCAAATCAGATGTTTGGCAAGTGCCATCTGAAAGACAGCAAGCGCCAGGCGGTGAGAGGGCAGAAATGCTGAAAGTCACGATCGCGTCAACCGCGTTGCCCGACGTAACGGGGACGGCGGTGCCGTCGTTGAACCAACCGAAACTGTTCGCGGTGTTGGGGTCAGCTTCGGCCGCAGCCGTGATCGTGACGTTTGTGCCCGAACCGCCGAAGCCGTCGGCCGCGGTGAAGGTGAAGCTGTAGAGGCCGAACCAGGCGGTGTTGTCAGAGCCAATGTTGACGTTGCCCTGGTTGGGC